>Ga0325414_1003834_pt1 | contig 15695 bp, 10 predicted proteins | sample PopdelMetagenome_8_FD_206183 | JGI IMG/M metagenome (GOLD analysis project Ga0325414, IMG submission 206183) | Populus deltoides microbial communities from Bellville, Georgia, United States - Leaf-PdKOR-R3 | ecosystem: Host-associated > Plants > Phyllosphere > Phylloplane/Leaf | place: USA...
GGCACAAACAATTGGTTCGGGAAATTATACTCTATGCCCTCCCTCGGGCCTATATTTGTTTCAGATAATAGTGTGCTCAAGAATTTAAAAGAAATTGTATTACTGTGAGTGTGAAGAAAAGAAAATTTCCAGACTATGCTTGTCTCCTGGCATTGAAAATTTCCACTTTCGTAAAGCTTTTGAGGATCCTAATAAGCTCATCTCCCATATGATTACCATCTATCGTGTGCTGCAACAGCACAATACAAAGTTGAAACTTCATGTTGATTAAAAAAAAAACTAAAAACTAATGTTAAGATATCCAAAAGCCTTGAAATGATTTGAGAATTTTAAGTATTAGACAAAAAATCCACCATGAGTGAGTGGATGTTCAAATATCTTATTCGCAGCGACAAGGTCGGATGTTAGAAATATGTGTGAACTCTCCTCCAATTATGAATAGCTTTGGCTTCCTCAGTTTTTCCTATATTTGATATACGACTTGAAAACAAAAGGGTTGATATATATATATATATATATATATTAGCATGTTGGCCAGCATAATGCAGAATGTCAATAATTTTTTTTTTCAAATGTTAAAAAAATATGAAAAGAATATTTTAACTATCCTTGAAATATTCTAAATAAATTTTTATAAATTTTTTCTATTATTTTTTATATAAAAAAATTAAACTACCCTTAAAGTATCATAAACAAAAATTATAGTTAATTTTTTAAATTTTTTTTATTTTTTCTATAAAAAACATTAAAATTACCCTTGAAGTGTTCTGAATAATTTTTAAAATTTTTTCAATTTTTTATAAAAAAAAACATTTAAACTATCCTTGAAGTCCTAAACAAAAATGCTAATTAGTTTTTTTTATTTTGTTTTAATTTTTATTAAAAAAATATTTGAACTACCCTTAAGTATCCTATATACTTTTTTGTATAAATGTTTTCTATTTAAAAAAAAATTAAATTAACATTAAAGTATCCTAAACAGAAATGCTAATTATTTTTTATAATTTTTTCTATAAAAAATATTAAAACTATCCTTGAAGTATCTTAAATATTTTTTTATAAATATTTTCTATTTGTTATAAAAAAAAACATTTAAACTACCCTTGAAGTATCCTCAACAGAAATACTAATTAATTTTTTACATTTTTTATATTTTGTATAAAAAAACATTTGAACTACCTTTGAAATATCCTAAATGTTTTTTTTAATTTTTATTATATTTTTTTTTCTATAAAAAAATATTAAAACTACCCTTAAAATATCCTAAATAAATTTTTAAAAAATTTTAGTGCGTGTTTGTAATAAATTGAATGATCATCCAATGAAAATATGTTTTTTAATTTAGATTATTTGATTACTCTACAAGTTTTAATTTTTTTTTTTTGTATTAAAAGATCATAAAGATTTTAATACATCATTACAAGTCTATAAGTATAAGTTCGGAGTTGTACGAAAAGTGTAAAATTTATATAGTTTAACATTAAATTGAATTGAGGGTGGCTTTAAATTTAATATTTAACTTTGAAATTCAAAATCCTTTAAATTGAATTGAGGTAGGCATAAAAGAACCCGAAACACTAAGTCCTACCAAAACAAAGATCCAGTTTATATAGGCTATATTGTCATTAAAGTGTCCGAAGCACAGACTGTGCACCAATAGTTTAGTTTTCAAAGCTGTAAAGCTTCAATCCCAACAAATATTTGCGCACAAAATAGTTGCAAGCATCAGTAGAGTCTACATCTATACCCCATATATGTTAAAGTCTACATCCACACCTTAGAAAAATGATTGATTGGTAAAGAGTTTTTTACAATTTAGTCAAATTTTAATGGACAATCATAAACTAGGTATAATATCCATTCTTTTTACTTTTTAAAACATGAAAAATGTGTAATTGTTTTTGTTTTTGTTTTTGTTTTTGTTTTTTTTTTAAATATGCATGAAAACCTTTTTAGGATTTGACCGTATGCATGAAAACAAAATATTTTTTTTTGTTTTTTTGAAAAGGAAAATTAATTTAAAAGTTTTGAATTTTTTTTATTTTTAAAAATGGTTTTTAGAAATATTTCGGAGAAAACCAAGTATTTTAATACCAGATTTATATTTTACAATATAAATATACAACCTGATATTATACAAAATTGATAGAAAAACATTTGAGAAAACACAATTTTTTTAAAAGGATTTTTGAAATTTTTTGATTTTTTTCTTTTTTTTATAATATATATTATATTATAAATAAATAGATATTAAATAAATATTGGCTTGGCCGAACTCGACCTAAGAAATATTGGGCTAATCTTGGCCCAACATAATTTTTTTTAGTTTGGGTTAGACCCGTTTCAGCCATTTGGCCTAGCCCAAAATCCATTGCATGAATAGTAGGACACGCCCACTATTCATGCATGAATAGAGAGGGAAGAAGAAGAGGAAAGGGGGCTCACCTCACTAAGAGGTCATGGAAGCGGTCACTAGTTTGGTTGAGGACGGTGGAACAGCTGGGGGCTCGTTACAGAGCTGGAGGCAGGAAGAAGAAGAAGAAGAAGAAGAAGAGGGAGAAACCTTTAGGGAGAGAAAGGGAGAGATGGTGCAACCACCACATGAGGTGGTTGAGTGGCTGTTTGTGGTGGAGATGGTGATGAACAAGACGGTGGTGGGAGTGGTGATGGGCGAAGGCCACGGTGGAGAGAGAATGAAGAGATAGTAGGCACCAATTAAAAATAATCTAAGAAAAGAAAAGATATCTAACATCTTGTTCTTTAGGGGAAAGGTCTAGTTTAAGGAGTCACCACCTAGTATTAGAGTCACTACCAACCTTAACTGATCAACAGAGATTCTATGGTACGAGACTGGTTATGCGAAATGGAAGATACTATCACCCCTTAAGCGTCTTACTTTAAGCAAGTTGCATTGCTGGTTTTGTCTTGAATTGCTAAGAGTTTGTCTTTGTTTCATTTTTTAAGGTCATCCTATAATATTCTCAACTCTGACGTCAATAAATGTTCACCTATAAATATTTCAAATTCTAGCGTTGGTAGATATTATGCAATCCACAAAGTACGGTATTCCTGACTATGACGTCAGTGAATAAGTCTGCAAATTTTAAATTTTAAAAAAGAAAGAAACAATTTTTTTGTTTTTTTTCTGGCTGGATCTAGGTTAGCCGTACGGGCTGGGCTTGTTCCAGCCAGCCCTGGCTTGGTCACTAAAATGCAACAAACATATGTAAATTATAATTCATGTATGCGTGTATAGTAAGAATGTAATTAAAATGGCAATGGTGAAGGGTCAAAAATAAAAATTAAAAATCAAAAGAATAAAAATCAAATTTGAAGTATCAATAATTAAGAGGACAACATTAAAATTCTAAATGTCTAGTGCGATTTTCGAGAGGATAAGAGAGAGAAAAGAGGAAAAAAAAAGTCTCACCTACAATAATTCATCATACCAACATCACCACGTGCCACCGCACCAAAAATAATAAGTTGCAAAGATTTCAACAACATAATGAAAGAGCTTTTTAACCACTATGACACGTTGTGTATGCTGACAGAGGTTATGGACGCCTCCCACACGTTGGAGCGTGACTTGTATATATCATCAACTTTTCTATTTTAATATTATTTTATTTTTATTAAAAGATTAAATTACCATTAACCAATTTCATAATAACAAAAAAAAAACATAATGAAAAAACATAAAAGCTCCTATGTGCAAGCTTTAGAAATTTTGCAAGTCTTTTTATTGTTCTTAAATAGTGAATTGATGTGAAAGCTCTTAAGAGTTAGTTTCAATAATTTTGGTTTGAAGAGTAAATTAATAATTTCATTGTTCTTAAAAAAATAAAAAAAGGCAATCGATCAATATAATAATTAATAATAAGTCATGTGAAAATAAAAAAAATGCCCAATGTAAAAGCCATTGGTTTTTTTGAGAAGGTTAAATAGATAATTATACTATAGCAATAACTAGTAAAATATTTCTATGCCATTGTATTATCACCTTTTGTTTTAGCTTTATCTTTTTTTTTTTTGTTATATTGCTAGATAAACATCTTTTAATCGCACCTAATAGTATTCACATCAACAAATATATCTAAAAGCAACCAGGTAATCACTACATGATCCTTAATGTGTCATTAAATATAATAAGAGATTTAAATAAAAATAATATATGAACCTTTATATATATATATATATATATATATATATATATAAAGGTTCATACACAAAATTTATATGGTTTAAGGGCCACACTTAAAAAAAAAAAATTCTTCAAATTAAATATTACTATTTGAGAGTAATTGAGTTTATCTACTGAATTTATTATCCAATCTGCTTACAACGAGAAGCCCACATATTTCAATCCCATCATATTATAGTCCAAATGAAGGCCCAAAAACGATGGGCCATTATGACGACAACTGTTCAGCACTTCATTTAGGCCCCCGTCTTTCAAATGAAATGCAATTACAATTTCAGGATGTGTTAGCAACAATTCCACGACGTCGCATCCAATGTTTCTCAGACGCATGAAGCACAAGGCTAAGCTTCTCTCTAAGCGGAAGTCTACAGCATATTGAAGATGAATGTGAGGTGGAATCCCAAGGCTCACTGGACTCTGGAATCAGACAAGGGAATCTTCGTTGTTTAACATCTTCATATGCAACAGCATCAAATTCTGTTGTTGAGGCAGAGGTGCAGGGAACGTTGAAAACTGGGCAGGCATTGGGTTTTGGAATGTTGAGGACTTGCAGGTGCTGGTAACATCCATTAGAGGCCAGGTGGACAGAGAGCTGGAAGATTGGAATGACGACAATAATGCCATTTTGCAGCTCGACATTGGATATGTATTACCTTCTTTCTTAATGAAGATCTTATTCTGGAATAGTTGTGGATTGGGTATGTATGCTAAGGGGGTATCGATTAGGAATACTGTTCTGCATAATGACATTGAGGTGTGTTTCTTGCTAGGAACTAAGAGGGCAATGTGCTGTGACAATTTTGTTCATCCATTATAGAATAACTTATCAGTCAAATGGTTTACTCTTAATTCAGTTGATTAGGCTGGAGGTATTTTAGCTACGTGGGATGAAAGTAAGTTCATGGTTCATTCAATTGAATATGGTGGGCAATGGGTAGCACCTTTTGGATTGCATATTGAGAAGCAATTTACTTGTGCAATCATAGGAGTCTATGCAGGAATCATAGTACATGAGAGACGGGAACTGTGGGAGGAACTCCTTATCTTACAAGCTGCGTTTGTAACACCTTTGTTCATTGCTGGGGACTTCAATGAAACATTGCATCAGTGTGAAAGTAACAGTGGCTATTTGAATGGCATTGGTTCTACGGATTTCAAAAGATTCATTTCCAATTGTAATCTTTTGGAGTATCCCTCTCTGGTCACCGATACACAACATTTCATGGCAACTCAACGAGTAGAAGTGATAGAGCCTTTGCCACTCCATACCGCCATCTAACATTCTCAGGTCTCCTACTCAGTCGGTTTCCACCAGAATTGTCTGGTCACTGCCCAATGATCTTAGGACTGCAATGCCAAATTGGAGATGGAAGCCATTTCGTTTCCTTAATTGTTAGGTCTCTCAGCCTATGTTTATGGACAAACTTTAGGTTCTTTGGCAGGAATGTGGTATTAAGTACAATGGGAGACTTCACTTGGTTAAAACGCTTGCCTTTATGGCTATGAAATTCAGAATATGGAATAGAAAAGACTTTGGCAATCAGGACTTAAAACTGTTGCAGCTTTAGCGTGACATCCAGCGACTGGAGAATACAGTAGAGGACAAACAGCTTAACCATGAAGAACTTTCTGTGCTGCAAATCTTGCGCTCTAAGCCGTGGGAAATCAATAAGTTTGTGGAATCAATCTGCAGTACAAAATCAAGACAGACCTGGTGCAAGCCTTGGAGATAAGAATACAAAATTCTTCCACGTTATAGCTAATATTCGAAGGAGTGGAAAACTCTATCACTCGTATCAGATACAATGATATACTGCATACCTTTCCCAAGGACATCAAAGAGGCTACAATGGGGCCACTTGGGTTCAATAAACTATCCATAATACAAACTCAACCACTTGAACAAGAGGTAACTATGGAAGAGGTCAAGCAAATGATTTGGAGTTGTGATGGAACAAAAGCCCCAGGTCTTGACTGCTTCACCTTCATTTTCTATAAAAAAGCATGGCATCTGATAGGGCCTAACATTTTTTATATGGTGCTTGAATTTTCTCGACTTAGGAAATTACCAACAGGAATTAACATCTCTCATATGGCCTTCGTTCCAAAATCAAAGCTATCTACAGAATTTTCAGAGTAAGGCCAATAAGTTTAGTGCATGGCTTGTACAAGATTATAGGTAAACTGCTATCCAACAAATTGAAAGTCATTATGTATAGTATTATTAGTGCTAATCAAACAACTTTCATCAAATTTTAGATGATTTCATGACAGCTAATGAAGTTGTACACAGTGTTAAGAAAAGTGGGCAACATAGTTTTGTTATTAAAGTGGACTTTCATAAGGCTTTTAATTCAGTACCTAGAGGAAGTGATGTCGTATATGGGTTTTTGGAATACATGAATGCATTGTGAGATCTAAATTAGTTATTCTTGTCACTACCAAAAAATTGATAAATACAAACAAAAATACCAACAGAAATATTCTGTAAATAAATTTGCGGTTAAGTTTACCAATAAAAATATTCCCTCGGTATATACCGAGGGAATTACAGTGGAAAAAAAAATAAAGCTAAAAAATACGATGACGTTGTCAAAGAATCATCTCAACCCAAAAGCTTAAGCTCTTAGGTGAGGTTCCAGGATATGATTTATATTATTCTCTAACACACCCTCTCAAGTGAAAGCCCTTTGAGCTTGAAACTTGCACAGACCCACATTACCTTGTGCTTAATTTTTTATCAAATAAATAGGGATGGTGAGATTCGAACTCGAGACCACTTGGTCATCAAGGCTCTGATACCATGTCAAAAAATTATCTCAACCCAAAAGCTTAAGCTCTTAGGTGAGGTCTTAGGATATGATTTATATTATTCTCTAACAGACGTGTCATTTATACCAACGAAATTACCGACAGAATAAATTCCATCAGTAAAATCATTGGTAAACTGTTAACACTGTTCATCATGTCAATTACAAAGGGAATCATCAACGAAAAATTTCCGTTGGTATTTTCCAGAGAGCTCTAGAACAGTTTACTTCCCAATTGCACTGTTAATGATTATTCTTTACTGGCAAAATCACTAGCAGATTGAAAAGTCGCTGGTGTTATTTGGCTGGTTTATGAAAAATTTTGATTAAATTAAATATTACAGACGGAATCACCGAAGAATTGAAAAGTTGTCGGTGATATTTGGCGGTTTTTAAAAATTTTTTATTAAATTAAAAATTTTAATTAAATATTACAAACGGAATCACCGATAAAATGTTTAAAAATATTAATATTTAATTATCCATCGGTAAAACGCCCCAATAAAAGCCTAGAATCCCTAATTTCACAACAGACGGACCTCATTTCTTCTTCTTCTTCTTCTTCTTCTTCTTCTTCTTTTTCTTCTTCCCCATATGTAAAAAAATCAACATCCCTTTCTTTCTCTTCTCTTCTCTTCACTTCTCTTCTCAACTCCTTCTCTTCTCCTCCATGCTCAAGTATGTATTCTTCTCCTTTCTTCTTTTCTCTTCTCAGTTCTTTTTTTATTAATATACTTAACGATTTTTTTTTCTCTTCTCGGCTTTAGTTGCGACTACATTAAGGTAAGATTTTTTTTTTCTTCTTTAATTTGTCAAGTTTTTTTTCACTATATTTGTTTTTTTATTTTATTTTTAAATTTTTTTGTTCTTAATAATTGTATGAATGTTGTTGTAGGATTTTTTTTATCATATAAGATTAATTTTTAGTTGATTTATTTTTAGCAATCGCAACTTTATTTTTTCATATGAATTTTTTTAGTTGAATTTTTTTTTGTGTTATTTATTTGTTGCAAATTTATTTGAGTTGATTTTCTTATTTTGTTTTTCCAAGCAACTTAGTTTTGAGTATTATAGAGTGTTGATTTATATTAATTTAATTATTTTATAGTTTTTTAAAATAGATTTTTTTAAAAAAATTTAAATAATCAACAACAGAATTACATACGGTGTTTTTCCGAGGAAAATACTGACGGAATGAAGCGAGTAATTTTTTTTCACTCTTTTTCCATTAGTAAATCCATCAGTAATAATATTTTTTATGACCAACAGATTTACTGACAAATAAAAAATTACAGATGAAAGATTCACCGACGAAGCATTTCTGTTTATAATTCCATAAGTAAATTAATTACCAATGAAATGATAATATAAAAATACCGATGAAAAATTCCGTCATTAAATATAAAGATTATAATAGTGTATTAAAGATTCACCAAGCACGGAGTTTAGAGTAGAACGTGACTATGTCAAGGCGAGAATCACTATCGCCTTTTCTTTTTGACATAGATATGGAGGGGTTATCAGTTCTATTTAAAAGAGATTCCACTTTTGTATTATTTAAAGGAATCCATTGTGGAAATGGGATGTAAATGAGTTGTTTGTAATATGTAGATAATACATTAGTGTTAATTCCTAATCATTTCACTTTGATAACTAATGCTAAAAGGATTTTACATTATTTAAAGGAATCCATTTTTAACTCATACTCCATCGTCTTGTACTTTGATTAAAGGTATGGAATAATAATTTCTCATACGCAAAGAATGATTTGATTAAAGGTCTCAAAGGCATTTTAAGAGGGTCTAATAATTTTAAGAGGGTCTAATAATTTCTCAATAAATAACTCGATTGAGTTGCCGTACTTGCTGGTTTTCTCAATAAATAACTCGATTGAGTTGCCGTACTTGCTTTCCCATTGGCTACCGGTTTTTAAGTTTCTTTAGTTAGGTCATTCATCAAACGCAAATTAAGCTCTTAATTAATGAGACGAAAATGTTGGGTTGGAAAAAAGTTAGGAAGTGATAATCAGTACTTACTAAGCCAAATAAAATTGTCTGATGTCATAAGAAATAAATAAATAAGATTTTCTGATGTAAAAATAGACACATAGAACTAAATAGGGTTGTGTCAGATGTAATAATAAAGTCTCTACCTTTTATGGTAGATAACTCTGACCACTTCAACAACATGTCACGTAAAGACATTAATGTCATGATACAAGAAATTTTTGCCAAACTTTATTTATTTTGCTCAACTTTATATACTGACTAAATTATAATTAATCATCTATATGATTGTACAGTAATAAAAATTTGGGATTAAAAAATTTATTTTCTCTATAATTTCAGATTCGAGTCCTGTGGTTGCTTATATGATGATCACCGCAGATTTACATGATCATTAACTTCAGGACCCGTGAGATTAATCAAGATGCACGCAGGCTGACCCAAAAATCCACTAAACAAAAAAAATTATAATCAACCCCTTGACATTTTACACGTAAAATTATAGACCTCGTCCACTTTGTGCCTCTATAAATAGCTTAACCTCGACCTTATCTCCACACATCACAAGAAATTCCTTTCTCTCTTTGCATATCAATATCAAAACTCCCTTCAGTAGTAGCGAAAATGAGAAGCAATATTCTACTTACCGTTATCTTAGCCATAGTTCTTGCAGGAGCCCTGCCCAAGAATGTGGTAGAGGCTCAAAATTGTGGCTGTGCTGCAAACCTTTGTTGCAGTCAATATGGCTACTGTGGCACTGGCAATGCCTATTGTGGTCAGGGATGTAAACAAGGGCCCTGTAATTCATCGCCTACGCCTACTACTCCTAGTGGGAGTGGTTCTGTTGCTGATATTGTTACGCCTGCTTTCTTCAATGGTATAATCAGCCAAGCTGGTGCAGGCTGTGCTGGGAAGAATTTCTATACAAGAAATGCATTTCTCAGTGCAGGCAATTCATATCCTCAATTTGGTAAACTTGGTTCAGCTGAAGCTTCTAAGCGTGAGATTGCAGCTTTCTTCGCTCATGTTACTCATGAAACTGGACGTAAGTTCCTCTTCCATCCCTAATAACATTTCTCGCAGCATTTGAATAGCAAGCATGATAGCCAACAGTATTCTGTCTGTCTACCTATCTTTTCCACGAATACATTAGTCCGCATATGGATTTTGTCAGCAAAGTGAACTGTCTAATAAGCGTGTTTCAGCTCCTCGTGTGTAAACTGACAAGAGAAAATGTCTTATTTTGCAGACTTCTGCTATACAGAAGAGATAGATGGTGCTTCCCGTGACTACTGTGATGAAAACAACAGGGAATACCCATGTGTTCCAGGCAAGAAATACTATGGCCGCGGACCAATCCAACTATCATGGAACTACAACTATGGGCCAGCCGGAAGGAGCAACAACTTTGATGGATTGAACAATCCTGACATTGTAGCAAGGGATGCTGTTGTGTCATTTAAGACAGCCTTATGGTTTTGGATGAACAGTGTCCGTCCGGTTGTAAGCCAAGGTTTTGGAGCAACTATTCGAGCCATTAATGGTATGGAATGCAATGGTGGAAACAAAGATGCTGTTCAGGCTCGTGTTAGATATTATAGAGATTATTGCAGTCAACTCGGCGTTGCTCCTGAGAATAACCTCACTTGCTAGGTTTTTAAATAACCTGACTTGTTATGCCAAGTTATGGCTAATCATATGAAAATAAGATGTACTGCTATGAAATAAATTGAAGACAAATAAAGTTTATAATAATCGTTATGTCTCTTATAGTTTTTCAGTAATTTTAATGTCCCTTTTTATATTTGTTTTTATTACTTAGAAAAACCTCCACTTTAAGTGGCCATAAATTTGTGTTGAAATTCAATTTACGCCTTTTACGTATTTTATTTTCCATCAATTGAATCCATTTTGACCAAAATATTGTCCATCCAACCCAATATATTAGCAATTTGAAATTGAAATCACTATATGCATGTGTGCATATTCATTTATTCTTGCATTCCCATAATAAATTTTCAAATAATATTTTTTATTTTTGATATTAATATATCAAAACAATTAAAAATATTAATTTAAAACTTTTAAAAAAATTAAAAATTTTAAAAAATATTCTCCAACTGCACTCTAAACAGTGCCGGAGTCATAAAGAAACTAATTTGCGTTTTTTTAGACATTAAGGGATTGAATTGAACTGCTCTAAGAACATCCAGAAACTGCAACAACGTTGAAAATCATCAATATTAATGGAGAGACTTTTCAAAGAAGTTGTCAAGTCCATTTCTTACATGAAAGCAATTATGGATTGAGGTCCATATCCATGTACCAACATTGTATCGATCTTGATGTTGATGGACCAAGTTTGAAATAAATCGATTTGCCAAACAAAAAAATGGAAAATGAAAAATTAGGCGTTGCTAGGACATGTGCTTTGCTCACTTGACCGACAGCACTATGGACCAAAGTAAATATGGTCAAATATCTTGTCAGTGTTGATTAATGGAGAGCTAAAGGCACAACCCACCCATTTCTTATCCAGCTAGCTAGATGTTAACGTTGAAGAAACGATGGCGCCTCTTTTACTTACTGTTCAGCTGCAAGTGAAAAAAATAATGACCATCAAGAGCTGAGTTGTGGTAAGGTGAAATGAGTTGACATGACATGTGTTGGCACATGTGGTGGAATGAGCTTGATCTATTCCAACTTGCTGCATATCTTAGGTTATATATAAAATCCCGTTTGTTTATGTGTTTTATAAGTATTTGTTTTGAAAAAAAATAAAATTTTTTTAATTTCAAATTAAGTTTTGAGTGTTTTGAGATAATTTTTTTGCGTTGATATGAAAAATAAATTTTAAAAATAAAAAATTATTATTTTAATATATTTCTAAAAAAAATACTTTGAAAAATAACAGCTACTACATTTCTAAACATGTTCTAAATTGGCAACAGAAACATAACACAAAGTGTGACAGAACACTAGTGAGCTAAACACCAAGAGAAAGAGAAAGTGTTATGTGTTAAAAAACCAATTAAACTTAATAGCTTAAACTATTAGGTTAGGTTTCAAAATATAATTTATATTATTCTCTAACATACCCCCTTATAATATTAAAGAACTATCTCAACCTAATTAATAACTTAATGTTAGAAAATAATATAAATTATATCTTAAAACCTCACCTAACAGTTTAAACTATTGAATTTAAATAAATTTTTAATATAATATCAAAATTTTAATAATAAAGCAATCACAAATTCAAATCTCATCAATTTAATAAAACAAATGTGGCAAATTATCCAACCGCATGCGTCGATTCTGAGCATCCATTTTATCCACTGCCTTCTCTATCTCAAAAATATATAGAAAGGGGACGTAGATTTCGGGTAATTGGCTAGTCAACGTCGGCTATGCCCATTCTATGCCATTGGGTGCCACTATCTTCGTAGAAGCTACTCTAGACTGTTCAAAGTTTTTCTTTTCACATATTTGCGGGGTGTCTTCTCTTCGAATGGTCCATCATAAGAAATCTTGTAGTCCTAGATAGGATATTACCTTTTCTTTCGTCAGGAGATAGGATTGGACAGACTTTTCCCTCCAAAGGCCGAACTGATATGGTAAGCTACCAATTGAGTCTCTGTCTTTATGAGGACAAGATTTCTATTTTCTTGCCTAACTACAACGTTTCCTTGAAATGGTAGTGATTGATTATCCTTTCCTAGTTGTTTGAAAAGTAATACGCATGAGCCAGCAATGGCCCTGCAGGTAACGGCGCCACAAATGGTATGGGAAATTAAACTCCTTGCCCTCTCTAGGGCCTAGATTTGTCTCGGCTGATAGTGCGCTAAAGAATTTAAAATAATTGGTATTAGTATTGTGAGTGTGAAGAAAAGAGAAATGAAAAAATGGCTCTGTAATTGGCTCTTCCATAGACTGTAGTGGTCAGTGCCATTGGATTGCCAACATCTATGCCTCTAGAAATCTTGAACTTCCAGTTTGTTAAGAGGTTTTAAACAAAAAAAAATGATATGAAAATATAAAAAAAATTATTTTAAACAAAAATCAAAATCAAAATTTAAAAGAATTCCCAAACACATTTTATATATATATATAATCATGCGGTTGCCGTCTTCACTCTCGCCTGTAACATGGGCTCTCAAAATTGAATGTGGAGCTGGAACCACTCGTCTCATTATCGTCAAGATCTTCTAAATCCTTATTTATTAAGTAATGGTCAATTTTGAAACTTCCCTTTACAAATCTTTAATCACTAAGTTATGAAAGTTTTGTTCTTGGGCAGAACCTCCTCAACCATAATTAATTCCCCTCTGCCATAACCATGTTTTGCGTTGTGATCTCTGGCCATAGTTCTTCAGCAACAACAAAAAAAAAAAAAAACCAGGAACAATAGGATATGATACCAACTAGCACAATTTAAACTAATTAGACTGGGAATAAAAAAACATGGGAAGATAGAATTCACCAAATTAAAGGGCCAAACAAGAACCCTAGCTACATTGTTATTTTCAGAATAATATTCTTCCACCAAAATCTACCTCATAAAAATATTTGCAATAACTTAAATAGGTCTATCTTTAACCTCAATCAAAATGGAAAAAATAATCCTACATAGATAGAAAAATTAAAAGCTAAAATTTGAAATAAATAAAAACTAAAACTAAAACTAAAAAAAAATAGCATTTTTTAAATCTAATTTGAAAGTCTTTCTAACCTCAACAGATTACAACGAAACGATATTCCACTATAGAATAGGTCTGTAGAATCTTTTAATGAAATTTAAACATGATTTAATAGTTGAATAAAATATTATGTTTATTTTTATCAAATATATTGTTTGGAGTGACTAAACTTTTCCTTGAGTTTGGACTTTTTATTCCATCCATAAATATATCTACTAGGTTTTTCACATACTCTAGTTACAACAAATTTATATCCGATTATGATTATGATTATGATTATTATTCTTGTAGATTAATATTAGCAATAACGACAATATTGGTATGGGAAATTAAACTCCTTATAATCACCTTACCCAACTCTTTACCCAACTCTCAAGCCCTAGATGTACATAGTGTGGTAAAGGATTTAAAAGATATGGTATTAGTATATGCGTAGCGTGATGGTAAAGGGTTTGAGATCTGTATAGCAGGTCTCGAGTTCGAGTCAGGGCGTGCACCTCTTGTAAGAGCCTGGGACAGCCGGGGTTTTACTCCCTCACCTGGACCCACAAAATGCGCTTTCCGGGGAGGTGAGGTTTCCTCGAATCCAAAAAAAAAAAAAGGTATAGGAAAGAAATTAAATTAAATTGAGAACTTGCCTCTGCCTCTGTGCTCAGTACCATTTGATCTCTAACATCTATGCTTCTAGAGATTTTGAGCTCCTAGTCTGTTCAAAGTTTTTTTAGCAGCCTTCCTTGATGATCTATATGAACCGAACAGTCAAGTCAATGAGAAGCCTGGCTACAACACTTAGCCAAGTCCCTAACTTTGTGGCGCATTGAGTGGATGAAATTCTCAACGTTTGACTCCTGGTAGGATTGAAAATCTCCACTCGTTTACGCTGTTGAGAATCCAAGTTAAAGTTCCATGTTGATAAAAATAAACCAAAGTTAAGATGGCAAAATTCGCTGAACCCATACTTCATGAAATTTTAATTATTACATAGGAAAATCCATGCCTAAAGTTTAAAACACATTATTCAATGAACTGTAATATAATCTAACATACCAAAGAAAATTTACGAAGCCAACAGTATCGATCGCATAATCCATTATCTATCGGAGTCTCGGTACTAGAGGGATTTGATCCTAAATCACACAAGCCTAGTAACTTTACTAATCAGCTCTTTTTTTAGGTTTCTTTCGGGTTTTTTATTAGTAATTCTTCTCTAATTTGTCGTCTCGGACTGGTTTTTACTGTCTATTTGCTCATCAAGTCAAAGAAAAGAACATGAAATCCCCCCCTATTTATAGGATATGGAAGAAGGTAATATTTTCTTCACTGGAAAAAATTTTCAGCCCTTGATTCGAATGTGAAAGATCTCAACCATTGACTCAAAGTAGGTACCATGAACTGTCAAATTTGACAATTAAAGGCTACTTGAGCTAGCCTCTTTAGGTTGGCGCCGCAGCCTCTATGGTGTCAATCAGCATGAACAGACGATACTAGGATGTAAAGGGATGTCAGGTGATCATTTGTGTGCAAGTTTTGTCAAATTTGACGAAGGTTAGAGGCATTAAATACACCTATAAAGTAGTTTTCTTGAGCTATCATTTCAGAGAAAATCAAAGAAGAAGATGAACAATAACCAAAACGGCACCGTTTAGGTAACGTTCACTTTAGTCATTTGATTTTTGATTTGTCTCAATTATATCCTTAATTGACTTCAAACTTTTAATTTTATGCAATCTCATCCCTAAGAAAACTTTAATTTCGACCTCATATATCACACCCGAACATCGCAGCAACCGATTAAAATGTTATAAAAGATTTAAATATAACTAAAAGCAACCAAGTAATCACTACATAGATCCTTAATGTGTCATTAAATATTATAAGAGATTTTAATAAAAATAAAAATATATAAAAAAGGTTCATACACAAAATTTATATGGTTTAAGGGCCACGCGTTCTAAAAAAATTATTTTTTTTTCAA
>Ga0325414_1003836_pt1 | contig 15692 bp, 8 predicted proteins | sample PopdelMetagenome_8_FD_206183 | JGI IMG/M metagenome (GOLD analysis project Ga0325414, IMG submission 206183) | Populus deltoides microbial communities from Bellville, Georgia, United States - Leaf-PdKOR-R3 | ecosystem: Host-associated > Plants > Phyllosphere > Phylloplane/Leaf | place: USA...
AATAATGTCTGCATAGAAAAGTCAGCAAACAAATAATAATTTCATAAAATGTTAATGACGGTGTTTTCTATTTTTGGTGTTAGATTAAAACTACAAATCTAAATTTGGAAAGCAGCACGATAGAAAACTTAGTAATTAATTAAATCTTCAGTCCAAGCTACAACATGAGTTTGATCCATTTTTTTAATTTTAAAAAATATTTAGATATTATTAATATTTTTTTAGTAGAAAAAATTTAAATTGCATAGAGATTGATCTAATGTAACTTGTTTAATTTAATGAGTTCAAAAACAACTCGATGACCAGTACAAATATAGTTTAACTCAAAATAAATATTTAATGTGAGATTTTTATAAATATTGAGACGGAAATATATTGTATCGATTTAGATTAATTTGTCAATTTGCATGCTAAATAATGAAACTATAATAGCAAGGTTGTCAATTTCGTTCCGGTAGGTGTTCTGTTTTTCAATTAGAACGGAATGTTTCAGTTTTGAAGCGTTTTAGTATACCGTTTTGAGGTTATATATATAATGCAAAATATTAATTTAACAAACATAATTCTAATTCAAAATAAATTAACTTTAAATTATGCAATACAAACACAATGTCAAACAAACATAATTTTAATTTTTAAAACATTCCTAAATAGTCAAGATTAAATAGAATTTTAATTTAAAGTAATTCAACTTAAACAAAATGTCAAAATATTGTAAAAGTGAAATGTTTTAACACAAAAAAAAACATAAATTAAATATCATCACCATCATTAACATAGAAATAAGGATTTTGATTTTGTGGTTGTATATAGGAAAGTCACCAACTAGATATTCCAATAGTTAGTCATTTCTACGAAGCTCACTCTCGTCATCAAAACATGTCTCTTCTTCTTTTAAAATCAAAGTAAATAAAGGTGTTTCAATAGTCTCTCAACATATATCCTCTCCACCAGGAAGGTTAGGTTCTTCACATATCCACTCATTCAATTGGTCAAAGTTATCAAGGCTAATCGAATCTAAAATATTTCTTATTTTGTTTAAATTCCTACAAAGTATAAACATGAAAGAAAACAATATGAATATAAACCATATATATTGGTGATAAATTTAATTTTCAAAAAATAATATCAATGTTAATGAAAATAGTAATAATCATTTTCAATATTATTATTAATATGATAATATTGACATTTTATCTTTATTGAATCCTTAAATTATAACGAACAAATATTAGATCACTTAGTCTCTTATGCTCTAGCCTATTTCGCCTTAGAATGGATGAATTTAAATAAACTCAAATTTCTTTCGCACATAGTTGCAATACAACATTGACTAAGAATTCAAATGACAAACTTTTAAAGTTCTTGAGTATCATTGCCAAAATGCTCCCGCCATGCAACTAGATAAGAAAAAAGTTCAGTAAATTAGATATTATAGATACTAAACAATATCATGTTTAAAAAATACAAAGTTATTACCTGGATTAACTTTTCTCTTTGACAAATAGCTAGGGGCATGCCAAAATCACCAATTAATTTCTTATACTCCTCAAGTTGGCCACTAATTACATCTCGAGTGTCACAATCAGGGACCAATCTAGTAATTGTGCCAAGCAAACCTCGAGTAACCTCCTTTTGTTTTGAAAAAAAATGCCAAAATTAGATTATAAGATAAGAAAACAACTTGCTGCATATAATGGATCTAGCATCAATTACCCAAATATATAGTCTATATTGAGATACTTTATTTTTCAACTTGTCTTAATAGCTTCTTTTGCTTTATCCATTACCTTATATAAATAACCCATTGCTGATTTTTCTTCATTATCTATTAACCAAAGAACTCTCATCAAAAGTTCACTAACTATGATTATATGTTCACATCGAGACCAAAAGTCTTTATCTTGTAAAATTATGGTAATTATTTCCTTTCCAACTTTACTTTTATCATGACTTGATTTTACTTGTTTCGTGAAAGTAAACAATTGTCAAAGCTCTTTCTTAAACTTAAATAAACATTGGATGCTTAAAAAATAAGCAGCAAACCTCGTAATGTCAGGATGACATAGATCATTTTCATTAATAAAGTCTTTCCTCATCAAAGCTAAAACCCATGCATGATTACATATAAATTTGGTTTTGTATCTTACCTTCGTAATGGTTTCATCAATCATCAAAAAATATCTTGGATTAGAAATATTTTCTAACATCAAATCAATGTAATAGGCAACACAAAAGACCAAAAAAAATGTCATACCTTTGTTGTAAAGCCTTCTTGTCACTAACAAATTGGACAATATTTTCTTGTCCAACTTCTTTGACAACTTCATCAAACATTTCAAACAATGTCTTGACTTCAAGAATATGGTACCTCTTGGAGAATAAACAAGAAAATTCATAATTGGTACATTTCTCTTATTTGACCACCCATCTACTATAAATGGAGCATTCATAAAGTTTCCAATCAGCCTTGATTCCAAAAAGGTATTCATGGACATCATGAACTATACCTTTTAAAAGCGGTCCCTTAAATCATGATATGATGGTCCTTTAAAACCAGGTCTTATTGATGCTATGACATTTATCATTGGTTGATAATAGTATGATTTAGATTAAATGGTACATTAACATCATACCACCATTTTTCCATGGCTTTCCTTGGATTATGTTCATTCTCTTTAGAAGTCATTGCACTTTTAATGCTAGGTTGTGAACTTAGGGTAGTTCGTGAAATGAATAAAGTCGTCTTTTTTTAGTTGCACTTGTGCCTTGCATTGACAATCTCTTATTTGCTTGTGAATTGATATCACTTAAAGTAGGATTTGCACTCCTACCCTCTTCGACTTCATCATTGAAAAATGATTGAGAATTTTCAATATTAGTTCTAAGTCTATTTCTTTTTTTTTTCTCTATTGTAAACTCCTATATCAACTACTTCATTTGTCATTTCACACCTGGATGGACCTTTTTACAAGCTTTAATTTGACCTTTAATACCAACAATGGGATACTTTAGACGGGTAATACCACTACTATTAATCATTTTTCCACAATGAACACATATACTTGAGTTCTTTGCACTAACAACTACCTATCTATGAGCTCGTATTGGATCATTTGATTTTGCAAGAGCTGAAGCTATGGAAGTTGCACCAGTTGATGAGTTTTTAGCCATGTAATTTTCTTTAAAAAAAATAAAACACAATTAATTCTAGCTATTACATTGATATGCAGTGTAATTTTTGAACTAAAATGGATGGTAACGATACCATGCTAATTACATAAAGAAACTTAAAGATGGATCTAGTAGGTAAGTTCATTCCTAAAAGTTTCCAAAAAAAATTATCCATTAAAACTTTAAAGTATTCACACTCATTCCTAATTTAAGATTGGCCCTTCATTTTATGATCACGAACTTTATATTAATAAATACATTTGCATCCATTTTTGTTTATGCTATTTAAAACTTTAAATAAACATATAGAAAATTTTTAAATAAATTTGAAAAAAAATCACAATATCAGTTGGTTTCATAATCATTTATTGTAAATTTAAAATCCTCAATGTCATGCTTGCTCACTAGCATTGTCATTAGGTTTCATAATAATTTGTTGTAAAAAAATCAACATTATTGTTTGATAATTTCATTTGACCCACAAACAAAATCATGACACTTTTGACAATATATTGATTATTGCTTTGGAAAACTATATAGCAGGGATAATGTGGACTAATAGATAACTTTCTTTCGCAATTAGGTACTATGGTTGGATATTATGATTATCCAAAAACTCTCAATGAAAAAGAAAGATATTTTACACACATACATATAATAATTCTGTAGAAATTAATACAACATAGCAGCAAACATATATATATATATATAGATGCACTGTGTATTCTTTCTTATAATTAATTATGGTTTGGTACATTTAATTTCATATGATTTCTGTAATTGTAATTCACACAATAACCCAACACAAGTATTTCGCGGTTAGTCACTTGTGTCTTAATAAATTGGTGTTTTACATTTTCTTTTGCCTTCAATTGTTAGGTTGGGCTACTATCCTAGAAACTAGGTTTATGCTTTTTTCATTTTCAGTTTGAGCTTAGAGAGAAAAAAGAGATTGTACCTTAGAGAGAAGAGACAACAACCAAGGGATGGTTAGGGAGGTTGCATCTTAGAAATAAGAGACAAGGGTAAGGTATCAAAGGTGATGTTGCAGCATTATTGCTTGCAAGAAAGAAGAGAGAAGATTGAAGGGAGATGTTGTGGGAGACAAGATGTCGATTCTTGTTGTTTTGGTTGGAAACTTGGGACTAAGAGGTAGAGAAATTAGGGATTAGTATTTAGTTCAAAGAAGAAGAGCTTTTATACCTGAGTGGTTTAATCAAATGGAACCAAGTTTCAGTTTGAGTTAATGGTTTTTCAATTTTTCAAAGCTTTGAGCCCGAAATGAAATATTTGGAATGGAACCAGAACATTCTCAATTAAAAAAGGACAAAAAATAACTCGATTCAACCTAGGTTAATCTACCAAACTCGCAACCTATATCATGAAACTAGGATAATCTAATAGAAAAGGATTGAAATAAATGAAGTTCAATTCTCAATCAACTCAGTGTTGACAGATAAAATTAAAAAAAAGATTCTATTAAAAAAAGACATAAAAAATTACTCAAGTCAACTTAAGTTAACCAGTTAAACTTGTGACCCGAGTAATGAGACGAGGATAACCTCATAAAAAGCAAACTAAAATAAATAATGAAACCTAATTTTCAATTAACTCAATACTGAAAGATGAATTTTAAAAAAAATAATAAAAATAAAAACTCAAATCAACTTATCAAACCCTTCATCTAAGTCATGAGACCGAGATAACCTCATAAAAAGTAAATTTAAGAAAATTATTAAGCTTAATCCACAATAAACCTAATATTGAATGAAGTAATTAAAATTGAAAAAAAAACATAGATACAAAAATCAAAAGAAGAAAAATAAATATTTTTCTAGTTAATAGTATTTTGTGAGAATGAATTCAATAAAATCCCCTTATCTTTTAATTTTTTTGTTAATTAAAAGTTGAGACTTTGTCATATCTGTATTTATGTCTTTGATGCAGTGATATCATCGTGCATATAAAAATATACCAATTATTTTTATTTGTTTTGGTACAAATACCATACATATATATATATATATATATATATAATTATGAAAATTTTCTTTCCAATTTATTTATGTGAAAGTTTAATCTTTAAATTTATTGCATTTGTCAATAAGATTGATAAATAAATTCAAAAGAAAATATTGGGAATTTACAATATTTTCCTTCCCTAATATTTATCTCCAGATCACAATATTGAATATCTCCATATCAGAATAAATATCTTCTTAGATAATTTTAAAATTACATATAATACATCATCTTATTGTATTTTTATAAATTTAATAAATTCTTTGGGTATGATAAATTCTTATTGGCATTGACTCTAATATTTAAATTTTGAGATAACATTTTTAATTACACAACCAACCTTTTAAATTTAAATATTTATATATAAAAGAACAAAATTGTTTTATCAAAGGGAAAAGAAACTAAAGTCATATACTTGATGTTCAAACAAATTATGGGATAGTTATTTAATAATTTGAATTGTAGTTTTCTTAAAAAGAATTAATATCAGGCCTTTTTTTTTGTCAGAAAATAATTTTTTTTAGAAAGTGATTTTTATAAAATGTGAATTCTTTTTATGTTTAGCAGTATCATGAAAAATAAAATAAAAAATATTTTTTAATATTTGGTTACGCCATGAAAAATAAACTAGAAAATCACTTATTAATGTTTTATTTTTTTAAGTTTATCTAACTTATATAGAACATTAAATATAACTATTTGACCACTTACAATAAAAAAAATGAGATATAAAAAATATAATGATGGAAAAAAAAAGAATTTATTATATCATATATTTATCTATAGTTTATTTTATAAATTGTAATTATAAATATAATGTAAGTATTTTAAATATAATACATATAACCTTGTTAAATATTTTTATGTAAAATCTATTGATTTTTTTTTTCATTTTTAAAACCAAGTTAAATATTTTTTTAAGTAAAATCTATTAATATTTTTTAAGTAAAATCTAAAGCTTATGTTTTTAAGGCAGGAAACACTTTTCTCCTTCAAAAACTTATGTTTTTTTAAAAGTGAAAATTTTATTAATCAGTTTTCTACAATATAATTAAACATAAAAAAAAATCAAGAAAGTATTTTCTAGAAAAATAGTTTCCAGCATGTAAATAACGCTTCAAGAGTGTTGCTTGCATGCTTTTAAACCGTGGGCTAAACAAGTGATTTTCCACTTTTTATGAATTATATTAATTTGAAAAGATAAAAAGGTTAGGTTTAGTTGACAAAGCTTAACAAAACATGTTTATCAATCTTTGAAGATAAGTTGACTTTTTACAGATTGTATTAATTTGAAAAGGAAAAAAAAATATGGTTTTTGTTGACAAAGTTCATCATAGCAAGGTAATTAAACTCGAGACAACTTAGCATGTTAGGGAAGTTGATCCAAAAAACTTGTGATTTAAAATTTAATTCAAAATATATTTTAATTTAAATTAAAATATATATTAATCCTAGTCAAACCTAATAAGTTGAATAATGACTCGATCAAACATAAACCAAGCTTAGTTAAGGCAAACATCAAGGATCTTTTAAAAAAAAAATTAGTGAACCAACATTGTTTTAATATAAAAATATAATTGAATTAGTAATTTATGAGTTAATCTCGATAACTTATAAGATGATCTCCATAATTCAATATTTAAATTTTTTTATAAATATAACCTTAAATTATATCTAACAACTATTTATTAAAACATTGTTGCTAAGTTGAGCGGATGCTTCATTTTCATTAATAAGATTCAAATCTCGTGTTGAACATATAAAAATTTTATAACTATGCATATTTCTTGGGAGATGTACGACTAAGCATATTTCTAGAGTCAAACCTCATTCTCAAAGCTAAGCCAGGCAAGTTCCTAGAGTTCCCTGCAGTTTTTGTTTTGGAACAAGAGACATTAATGTTATTTAAATGACAACAACCATTGTTTAACACTTGTTTACTTCGAGTTTTAATTTTCAACTAGTTATATTAGAGATAATTATTTTTTATTTATTTTAGTTTTTATTTATAAAAACAACTAAACTGAAATTTTATAAAATAAAACCGAAATTGGTTCAAACTGACCAATTTCAGTTCGATTCGATTATTTTATATTAAAAACCAAAACTCAACCGCTTGGTTTTGGTTCAGTACGGTACGATTTGGTTATTTTATATTAAAAACAAAAAATTATATTGTTTTTTTGGGTTTTAGACTTTTTAATGAGCTTGGCTTTGGTTTTGTTTGGTTTGGTTTTTTATTTTTTTGGATTTGGTTTGGTTTTTTTATTTCAGGCTTATGAAACCAACCGAACCAAATATTTTTTAAAAATATTCTAATCAGTTTTTTTTATGATTTGATTTATTTACTTGTTTTATCAATTTAATTGGTTTTTTAAGGTTTTTTTTCTCAGTTATAAGTCTCACTATACAGAAAAATGTTGGGCTGATTTAGCTCGATTATTTATAAAAAAGAAAGTTTTTAGTAATTTGACCATATCAATACTTATACAATGATGAATATTTTTATTATTCTAATTGGACTATTATCTGTGTACTAATAGTATATCTCATGTCAATAAGAAACGTAGACTAGAATTTTTCTCATTCGAGATTAAAAAACAAAATTTATCTCCAAACCTCTTCTAAATTAAAATGATATTTTATCATTTTAATTTATTGTATATTACACATATTTATCCAAACAGCCCCCCTAAACCCAGTTAAAGAAATTTAGAATTATTTTGTGATTGGAATTGATTTAAGGAAATTCATATCTTGAACTAAAATAAATAACAAAAATATTAAAGATATGAAATTATTAATGCTCTTGATTTTTTAAATAAATACAATAAATTAAAAGATTCTATCGTGTGATTTCATAATTTTAGTAGCAAAGATTTTAATTAAAAAAATACTAAGAGTGTAAATGATACATTTGATTTAGAATTATTTTTTTTCTTTATTATGATCTTATGATGCTCACAGGAAATATGCATGGTTTTTCAATAAATAATAATTTTCCATGGTTTGACTCGACCCATTCAAATTATAGGTTTGATTCAAGAAATATGCATAGTTAAAAAAAAAAATAGTTAATTGTATATCTCTAGGCTAAGCTAGGCAAATTCTAGGCCAAGCACCATTCAAGTTCTTTGCTTCACACCATTTCATTATATATCTCTTTTCTGTATATTATTATTTTCCTCTTATATTTACTAAATTAATCATAAAATAATCATGTGATCTACTAATAAAATTGTTTTTCAAAAATAATTTTTTACTCGAAGATACAATCAAGAAAGCCCAGTCAAATCCTGAAGTTTTCACGACTCCATCAATGCTATTGTATATAAAAAATTAAATAAAATTTAGTTCAATCTCTCTTACCCACCATACCTTTACATCTCTAACAAAACTCCAAGATAATAAAAAATAATTAATTTTTCTACCAAAAAAAAATAAAAAAAAAAATCAGTTCTCTCGTATCTCCAACAACTCACTCATCTATTATAAGTGCTCAACAACACTGTTTTAGCTACACAAAAACAGATGGACCAAATCAGAATCTATCTCCAAATAAAGTTGTTTAATCCCATCCGCCAAGCTAGGTCAAGCCCCAAATTCACAGCCAAAAAACTCAGCCATCACCGAGGCTTAGCTACTATTTTTACTCAAATAAAGTCCCTTCCATTAGTTTTTATAAAAGATATTGGTTGAATTTAATTATTTGGTTAGTTGGAATTTAATTTTTTTAAAAAAATATTTTTGTTTAGATTTTTTTTAATCCAAACCTTTGAATCAACACTTGTTATTACTTATACGTGTTTGGAAATGCTGTGTTTTTAAATTTATTTTATTTTAAATTAAATTTTTATATGATTTTAAATTGTTTTGAAGTGATGATGTTAAAAATAATTTTAAAAAATATAAAAATTTTATTTTTATATATTTTTAAATAAAAAATACTTTTAATTATCACCGTAATTACTTTTTAAAAGAAAAGGAAAAAGAGAGTGGCGTTGAAAGTTCTATCAGTTTTTCACAGTAAAAAAGCACGAGTTTATTTTCTAACTGCCCGTGGTGTCAAAATTTTCAGTGGTCGTGTTTGAATTGGACACCTTGGCCAGTCCAAAAACCTTTATCCAATAATTTAGTCTCGTTATTATTTTATTCCAATGATATTTAAATATTTTATCTGCAGGAAGAAAATTAGAGTCATCTGACTGCTAAAACGTATCTTAAGAGTTAAGATTCCTAAAAGTCAAAATTAACTTGCATCACCTGTCAGTCTATCATTCATTCAATTTCTAGCGTCTTAACTTTTATTTAAAAATCTATTAAAATAATATTTTTTTAAATCAAGTTAAAACAATAATATCAAAATTATTTTCTTAAATTTTCTAAAATATTTCATGGTTTTCAAAAATTATTTTTTAAACTTTTATGTGTTCATTTGTTGTTAGAAAAGTTAATCAACTAAAAATATTTTCTAGTTAAAGAAAAATTTAATTTGGTTTTCAAGAAAATATTTTCCTTTTATTTATTTTAGACGGAAAACACTTTTCAGAAATTATAAAAAAATTTAGAAATATTATATTATTTGTTGATTATATCAAATTTGATCATCAAATTTTTTATTGCTATATATTTTATTTTAAATTTTTTTTTCAATTTCATCCTTTAAAATTTGATTTAATTTGATTTTTATATCAACTTTGATCTCTATTTTTATAATTATTATTCGCTTTTCTCTTATTACTTTTTAATTTTTTTTATCTGTTAGATTTGATCTCCATTATTTTAATTATTATTTATTTTATTTGAGATAATTTATGAAATTATAATTATTATTTTTTAATTTCATCATTTTTTAATTTTTTTTATCTGTTAAATTTTATATTTTGATTGTTATTTATTTTATTTGAGATAATTTATGAAATTATAGTCGAATATTGAAAAGTATTTTCTAATTTATTTTTTATGAATCTATCACATATTAAAAATAATTTATTTTTAAAAAAAACAAAGAAATTATTTTTCACCAAAACAAACAGTTGTTTAACACATAAACAAACGGGTGATGAAAAATAACCAGATGTCGTGATTTCACTGGTTTGTGGCCAACTTTGAATTTGTTGTCCTGCGACCTTACATCATATGATTTGCCGCAACCTCATTGTTGAATATAGCGATATTCAGTGAAATCTCTTGGTGTTGAATGGATGAACATGATCTGGTCAACAAATTCAATCACTGCATCTCTGGTCCAACAAACGTTAATAAATGGAAAATCTTTTATTTCTTTATTATTATTTAAATTATATAAGTAAGGAAAATAGTACACCCTGTACTGTTTGGTTTAATTCAAATGACGAAAGGAAGTGATGATGTTTGGAAACACCCAAAAAGGACATGTTCTGTGGGCCAGGTGGTTTTACCAGTTGCCAGTTGACTAGCCATAAACTTATGCTTTTTCATTTTATTTTATTATTAATATGAGGGTCGGCCAAACTTGTACATATTTAATTAATTCTACATATCATAAAAATTTTTATTAACTCTAAAATTTATATTTAAAATATAAATTTAAAATTTAATCAATTAAATTACACATTTAAAAATTATATAGCTTAGGTATCGTTTGGAAACGCAGCTGCGGCTGCGTTCCCAAAAAATTAAAAAAAATTTTTTTGTTAAAATTTAATATAATTTGTACGTTTTGGATTTTTTTGATGTGCTGATGTCAAAAATAATTTTTAAAAAATAAAAAAATATCATTAGCATGTATTTTAACATGAAAAATTATTTAAAAAACATTCACAATCACACTGCTAAACACGCTTTTAGTATACTTGATGCAACCAGGCAAGGGAAGGCGGCCGGGTTTACCCTCTTGGTGGTGGTCACTCACGCGAGAAGAACTCTTGGTGGTGTCGATAGAATAATTCACTCGTGATATCATCATAAAGCAAAAGCAATTTTCAATCACGTGTTTGACTTCGTATACCAGCTCCCAAATTAATTGGTTGACACGTGTACCCACACGGCCAGATTTTTTATTTATTTTTTAAAAAATAAAATAAAATCCGGTGCGGCAAAAACATTTTAAAATGTATTATATATATATATATATATATATATATATATATATATATATATATATGTGTGTGTGTGTGTAATAACCTGGGAGTTATTAGACTAGAAGCATTCTATCTAGAAAAATAAAAAAATTTCAATTCTGAACTAATCAAATGTTAAAGGATAAAATCAAAAAAATTAATTATACAAAATGATTCAAAATAAAAAATAGCAATTAAACGAATGAAAATCAAAATAAAAATAAAAAATGTTTTTATTTTTATTTTTAATGGAAATGCAAAATTAAAAAAATCAAATTAACAAAAAGGCCCAACAAAAAGAGAATAAAAATTGAAACAAAAATAAAAATAATTTTTTTGTTAAAGGACCAAAATGAAAAGAAAAATCAATTTAACTAAAGAACCTAAAAAAAACAATCATAAAAATGGGAACCACAATTAAAAAAAAAAAAACAACATATCACAAATTGGATGAAAGGATCTTATTGAAAACAAATCAAAATGATACAAAAGATCCAAGAAAAGAAAATAAAAAATCAATAGAATAGGGACTGAAATTTAAATTTCAAAACATCAGGGAGGATGAAATTTGAATTTTTTTTAAATGATCTCAAACAAAATAAATTGCAATTAAAAGAATGAGGACCACATTTAAAATATTTAAAAATCATAAGGGGTGAAATTGAAAAATATTTGTAATTTGATATATTATTTATAAATTCAAAAATGGTAAGGATGAAATAGAAAAAAATTGTTGAGGGATAACCTATTATAAATAAACCGCAAAAAAAACAACAAAACAAAACTAAAAAAAAAATAAGAAATAAGAAAACATTAGTCTAGAAAAAAGAAAAAAAAAACCAAGCAAGAAATTTGATATTTTTCAAGTCAAAAATACTTTTGAAATGCTTCTAGATGTAGTACCATACACGCCCTTAGATATTCTAAGTAAGGGGTAGGTTATGTAATAAAAAATATATATATTACCTTATATATTCTACATAAAATAAATTGCACTAGATGGCATGCCCGCACACTGTTGCAGGCCTATGAAGCAAATATATTTGAAGATGTTATAATTGCGAATGAGCACTGGATAAATAATATAAATTGAAGGTGTGATGGGGCTAATATTCCATAAGAGAAAAAAAGTTAAGTTGGTGATAAAAAAACTTAGAGACTGAATAGAATGAGTTATAGCAATTCACAGTGTTTCGTGAGGAAAACTACAATACTTTTGCTATATGATTTAGCCTTTTGTTATATGATTTAGCTTTTTTGTTAATAAAAAAAAAATTACAAAGCTAAATTCTCAACTAGCTCAATTTTAAAAAAATAAAATCGACAAAGATAATTATAGAAAAAATCATAACAAAAAAACAAAAAAAATCACGTGAGGAAATACTATAACAATCTACAGTGTTTTGTAATGAAAATTATAATGCTTTCCCCACATGATTTAGCTTTACTTGTAATAATTACTTGTAATTGTAATATGTTTTAAAAAATTGATAAAGATAATTTTTTTAAAAATCATAACAAAAAAAATTATGTGGGGAAACACTATAGCAATCCACAATGTTTTGTAATGAAAGCTACAATCATTTCCCTAATAAAATCAACAAAGATAATTTTTGAAAAAATCATAAAAAAAACCATATAAGGAAACATTATAGCAATCCGCAATATTTTGTGAGGAAAGCCACAATGTTTTCTCCACATAATTTAGCTTTACTTGTAAAAAAAATAAAAATTACAAAACTAAATTCTCAACCAGCTCAATATTAAAAAAGTAAAATCGAAAAAGATAATTTTAAAAAAATCATAAAAAAACTATATGGGAAAACACTGTAGTAATTCATAATGTTTTAAAGAAAAAAATTACAAAGTTAAATTTTTAGTTAGTTTAATATTAAAAAAATAAAATTGATAAAGATAATTTTAGAAAAAATCATAAAAAAATAAAAAAAACATGTGAAAAAAATACTATAACAATATTTTATAAAAAAAATTATAGCATATTCTCCACGTAATTTAGTTTTATTATAATTATTGTATGTTTTTAATATTAAATATACCTAATGTGCTTTAATACTAATGATTTGACTGGACTTGTATTTTTGTTATTAATGGATTGCATTTATTATCCGCTAAGCAACATAAAAAACAAATATGAAACCTGTCATCATGAGTTATTTGGCAAACAACGAAAACTTGCTAGAATAAATAATTATACATTAAGTGACCATATTGTCAGTTAATTAACACTCAAAGTACACGACCTAATGCATGTGAGTTCACACCATCCTAGTTCAATTAATAATTAAGAGAGACATTTAATATATATATGGTTATGGTCAAAATTATTCACATTAATTTAAGTAACATTCAAAGAAATGGCTCAATATTCCTCTCACTCTTCCACTCTTCTATTACCTTCCTATATTTTCTAAAAGTCTCCCCCCCTTTCTATTATCTACTCTTTTCCACACTTATTTCTTTCTTATTTTTCCCTTTTTGTATGTATGTGTATGCTCATTCAGTGCATAACTTCTTCTTCTTCTTTTTTTTTTGTTAGTTTCCTTCACTGCACAAGTTTAAGTTTTTTTTCACATCCAATATATATATATATATATATATATATATATATATATATATATATATATATATATATTATTAACGTTCTAGTTAGTTTACACGCATTTCAACTGATTTTATAAGTTCTAAAATTAACAACATAAGCCTTGGATGACATAAGTTTAAATGGATCTGGCTGCAACACCAGACTCAATAACCTTGGATGTGGGTCTGGCTACATGGTCATGTCATAAAAGTAAGATTATTAAATAGATTAATTAAAAAGAAAAAAACCCAACATGAAGAAAAAAAACTAATAAAGAAAAAGAAAAAAATCCGAATTAACTGGGTTAACCTTTTAAATCAGGTTAACCCGTCAAACCTGGGATTCACGTCATGAAAGTTTGATAACTAAATAGAAAAAAAATTGACAGGTTAACTCAGAATTAACTGCTTAAATTGTTAAACCAGGTTAAACCGTTAAGCCCGAGAAACGTGTCATGAAAGTCTGATAATTAAATATAAAGAAATTTAACATTAACAAACTAAACTAAATGAAAAAAATTAATTACAAAAAGTAAAAATTTCGGGTTAACTCATCAAACTCGGGATCCGTATCATGAAAATCTGATAACTAAATAAAAAAAATTTAACATTAACAAAATAAATTAAACAAAAAATTTTATTAAAAGAAAAAATACAAAGAAAAAAGCAAAAAAAAAACCAGTAAATGCATAAAAAAACAGAAAAAAACTTAAAAAATAAAACAAAAGAAGACAGCTCAAAATATTTTAATATATGTTATTATTATTATTATTATATTATTATAATTATAATATATAAGTATAACGAATAAAAGGCATGGGGAAGCAACAGTGCTCTCCCCACGCCTTTTAGAGTTATTGACTGGTTACATGACTCCCGTGATGTCGCGGGTTATTTTTTTTCATAAAAAATATATAAAAAATTTAAGATTTAAAAGTTTTGGGTTTTTCTGCAAAGTTATACCCAAAAGTCTTTGGTTTGGCTGCAACGCCTGACCTAAAAATAATATTTATAATAACATTAAACTTGCATGATCCAAATTTAAGTGAGTCTGGCTACAATACCGGTCTGATTATAACATTAAACAAGAATATTGGATGTGGATCTGATTATAAGGTCGTGTCATAAAATTGTGATAATTAAATAGATTAATTAAAAAGAAAAAAACAAAGAAAAAAACCAACATGAAGAAAAAAACTAATGAAAAAAAAGAAAAAAATTTAAATTAATTGGGTTAACCCGTAAAACTTGGGATTCGTGTCATGAAAGTTTGATAACTAAATAGAAAAAAAAAATTGACGGGTTTACACATATTTAACTGGGTTAACCCCTCAAACCAAGTTAACCTGTCAAGCCCAGGATACGTGTCATGAAAGTCTGAATTAAATAGAAAGAAATTTAATATCAACAAACTAAACTAAACGAAAAAAATTAATTAAAAAAATTCGGGTTAACTCGTAAAATCAAATTAACCCATTTAACCTGGGATCCATATCATAAAAATCTGATAACTAAATAAAAAAAATTAACATTAACAAACTAAATCAAACAAAGAAAATTCATTAAAAAAACAAAAAAAATAAAGACAGTTCTATAATATAATATAATAATAATTGTAATATAATATAATATAATAATTATAATAATATAATATATTAATGAAAGGATAGTAATAATAATTATAATATAATATAATAATTATAATAATATAATATATTAATAAATAAAAAACATGAAAAAGCTACAGTGATTTCACATGTTTTTTTAGAGTGTTACCTAGTAATAATGATTTTG
>Ga0325414_1003837_pt1 | contig 15690 bp, 21 predicted proteins | sample PopdelMetagenome_8_FD_206183 | JGI IMG/M metagenome (GOLD analysis project Ga0325414, IMG submission 206183) | Populus deltoides microbial communities from Bellville, Georgia, United States - Leaf-PdKOR-R3 | ecosystem: Host-associated > Plants > Phyllosphere > Phylloplane/Leaf | place: USA...
TACAGCGTTGAGATTGCCATTCTCTCTGGATGGATCAAGAATGAGTTGTTACCATTACTGTCTACAATATATCCAGAGTTGCAGATTCTTCTCAGGTGAGGAAATGCTGACATGGGAAGCTTTGTTGAGCTTTGCTTATTCAACCATTGGTGCATGGCGGGGCTTACATTTTCATGCCAGAATGTATTTCCAAATATTCCAGAGAAGACCTCACACTCCTTGCACGTGCATCTCTCATATCGTGGTAAATACAGAGCTATGTATTTCAAAAGCCTGTGTCCAGAACTTCCCTTTGATTTTCCCAAAAGAGGAAGGATTTTATTCTTGCCTAGTATAGCCATTGATATCTGCAGATTGAGTTTGGTTATAAAAGAGTCTGAACGTCAAGAAGAAAAGACTGGTATGAACTCGTTTAAACCTTAAAGAAATTATTTAAAGCCCTATTGGGTCAATTCAAGGTGTGGTTATTAGAATAACATATATACTTCCACGTCCTGGGAATCTTCAATTTTATATCCGACTGTTTAGTAACTTACTAAATAGTAAGCATAATCTCCTTTGCCTATCCACTTAAAACAAACAATTGAAGAATAGATTAAAAAAGCAATACCTATATAAATTTGGTTTTCATAAATGAAATTAAATTTATCAACGGTAAAAAAATAAGTAAGATTCACTAAATGCAGTGGCTTAACTATGAAAGGATATTGTTGAGTTATGGCTTAAATTGATGAACTTGTTAAGGTTAGATTGATAGTTGCACAGTGTGGTATCCTAAACAAGAATAGAATGTGTTGACACATTCTGTCTAAGAAAAAATACTTTCGTTTGACGTGAAGAAGATCTATGTGTCGAGACAACTCATAACCCATTGATGAGTGTTGTCGTGATGAGGAGGATTTGGTTGTGATATTGTTAGCATCTCTTCCAAAGTTTTATGATGATTTGATGGTGATGATGTTGTTAATTGAGAAAAAGATGATTAATATAAATGGACATCACTATTATGCTATTGAAGAGTGAGAAGTTTAGAAGCATGATGGTGAGAATGAAGATAAAACTTGTGTGGACTGTGGAGAACTTTGATCGTGGTGATAAGGAAATGTTACTAAGGAATAATTATTATAGAGGGAAGCCAAGATGAAGTTCAAAACCAAGAGTGGATTACAGTAATAAGGAGTGTTTTTACTGTCATAGAAAGGGCCATGTCCAATTTTATAATACGAGGTTGACGAGTGATCTAGAAGAATTAATGACGGAGAAGAAGAGTTGTGAGGAGCATAAAGAAGTAGCTTCTTGTGAATTAATGAGGATGGAGAAGAAGAGTTTTTATGTACATATATTTTTTATAAATGTTTCTGTTTTGGTTTTCCTGGGTTTTGCACAGTAAACATAGACTAGAGTAGTAAAGATCAAGCATCTTGATTGGTTCGAATGGATATTCCAATGTTAGTTGTTCCTTCACTCACACTGTGAATAGTGAATTTCAACCAATGCTATGTACAATCATATTTAACATCTTGCAGCTAAAATCAAAGAAATCCCATAACTATATGCGAGCAGAGATGAAGAGCTTACTGGGACCAGGGGAAGACACATTTTGATTGTAGCCAATGCCGTAAGCCTGAAGAACATTGAAGAATTGGTACAAGACAGAGAAGCTATATGGGTCGCAGAGACATGCCCTCCCATGAGAGCTATATGAATGGCCAAGCCTCCAACACAGTGTGCCACTACATGAATCTTTGTGCTGGGCCCGTGAACTTCAAGGATCTTACCAAATGCTGAAAACATAAAGGTCAGCAAATGCTCAATGCTGAACGTAATGAACAAGTAAGAATCAACATTCTTGTAATGTTCATTTGAATTTTCCATACCAGCAGGGATGTCATATTTTCCAATATCTTCAATAGTAGCGTTGTTTGCAGGATTCAGAGGGTGCAATCTAGTCTGCAATAGCCAAACTTCATGCCCTTCTTCCAACAAAGTTCTGACTAAATCATGTGGTTCTGTTGGTAGCCAGTAACTCTCAGTAGAATAACCATTGAGAAGGAGGATAGGATTCAGTACTTTTTCTCTGCTAAGCAACAAGGGATTTCTAGCATTTTTCCAGTGCCTGCTTCTAATGATATATCCATCCGCTGCATGATATTGAAGCCACCATCATTATATATGTAGATATTCAAGCTCAGAAAATGATGTGTACAAGAGTCCAGTGGCCCGTTCAGTTGTTTTTATGACGAGTTAATAAATCATGAAAAAGCAACATAGTTCAAAGTGTTGACAGTTTAATTTTAATTGACACCCCCGTGATCCTATTTTCCTTCCTTAATTTTAAGACTTGTGATTTCTGAATACCTGTTCTTATATCATCGATAGTGCTGCTTGGATAACTCTTATCGCATGAATCTGTTACGATAAAGTTCTCGCGAGTCCCTCGTGGTATTTGTAAGATGTAAGTCCTTATGAGTGTCTGTATAAGAAGATGTATGAATCTTCCTCTCCCGTTTCCTTTAAGGCTTGTAAAGCACTTCAGAAGCTCTATGAAGGAAACTCTAAGCTCTCCTTTCAAATTCAGCATTGTGTCTGTTGAGCCACTCGGAGCAACTTTATTAAATGTTACATACAGAGTTGTTGTCTCCCTCCAAGCGTACAATGCGAAGTGGCAAGGATTCATTATCTTCTTTCCCTCAAGTATATATCTGCATTAAATTATATTTAATGAGTTCAATATAATTAAAAAAAGGAAAAGAACTGACATTTTTGGGTACGAGTAAATAAACAAAATCTAATTTAATCACACCTGGAACCAGAAGCAGCTGCAAGGAGAAGACGATAGCGCATATACTGCGTATAAGGAGTTCTGCAATCCACCACACACAAATCCATTTCCCCATCAATGACATGTAATCTGTCCTTTTCAATGGCTCTGAACACTACATACCCACCAGCCTTTCCCCTCAGAAGAGGGTGAGGTTCTCCTATAAACCAGTTCCGTTTATCAGAGCTCTTAAGATTCTGTGAGTGCATTTTCATTTTTAGATGAACTGTGCATGGCATGCCCCCCACATAGCCTCTCATTGTTTCTTTAATCAGAACAGTTGATCCATCGTCATGCTCTAATTTTTTACCAGTGGCAGGACTTTGATTCCGATCAACAGCTGCAACACTGGTACTAATTTTGCTTTTGTACTCGAGAATGTCCTGCACAAGGTACCTGCTTGCATATTCAGCGGCTGTTGCAATAGTAAGAGATGGGTTTATGCCAACGGAACATGGGATTAGAGAAGCATCACAAACGTAGAGGCCTGCATGCACAGTAGCAGGAGTTTTTGGGTCGAAAACCTGACCTTTATGGTTGCATACCCCACCTGAAGAATCTGATGATGCATTACAACCACCTAAAAGATGAACTGCTGTGCTTCTGTACCTAGACATGAAAAGGATTCCCCCGAGTTTTTTGGTCAGCTTTTGAAAAGCCATGATTTTTCGTGGAAGTAAAAGATCCTGGGGTGGATGAAAGCAGATTTTGTCCGTGTCTTTTTCTAACATGATTTTCCCATTACTTTCATCATAACCCATTGCATTGAGAATGATAGATTGGCTTAAGTTAAGACCTATAAAATGTTTCAGCCTATCGACAATCCCATGAAAGAACTGGTAACCAGTTGGCCAGGTATAAGTTGTAATCCCTTCAAACAACAGATACGGATAAGCTCTTGGAAGTATAGCACTCTGCAGTGAAATTTAAAATGGTTAAGTGCTGGAGACTCGTATAGAAGAACATCAGCCACTCTAATGTTTATTTTTGTTTTCATTCAGTTATTTTAAGATTATACGCCTGTGCTTAAACATAAGGGCAGTCATTTAAGTCCATCTCAACCATACCAATCACCTTGATTCAAGGCTACTGCATGGATAGATAACAGTGCTGCATCTTTTTCACACAGACTGCCTATTCTTAGGATGGACCAGTCAGCATCCAAGGTCATCAAAAGGAGCACTTGAGGTGATTATCAAGGAAAATGGGCATGTTAGACACCATCCCATCAGTGATCAACCTAAATTCCAGTTTGGTTTTAAAGAACATTGTTTTCAAGTTGATTTTAACCATCCTGTGACTAGCATAAAACATTAATGGACACTTTAAAGTTTAAACCAATTCCAGTGTTTGCGCATAAAGAAAAGTTTTAAACCTGGATTGTAAAACCCAATGAAGAAGTGTGAGATGAAGAGATAGATGGCCCTGGCCTATCTTGGAAAGGTATCTCTGATAATTGCTTTCTGTTTAATCCATAACCATTCAGGGGTGCAGGGCTTCCAGCAACATAAGCGAGAGTATTGCCATTACAACTGAATCCAGATCCCAGAGTATCCGAAAGCCTCAATCCTCTCATCTGTGACCGGAAAAGTATCTCAGTTGTGCCCAAAACTCCAGCTGTGGGAAACAAGTTTTGAAATTGTTAAATATAACAACCAAAATATATTGACTAAATCCAAAACTCTTATTGACTTTTTCCTACCTGACAGAATTACCCAATCGGATGTTATGTAGTCAATCTCATTTATGTAAACACGCCATCTTCTTTTTCTGCTAATTCCGCCTGGTTGGCAAATTCCATGGGGATTCTTGATCACATACTGAACTTGACATTTTGTCCTTATAGTGCATCCTGCCTGCAAAAAATAAATTCTGGTGAACGTATATGCAATGTGCGTTGGACCACAGGATTTACTTGCACCATATTGTTTATCATAAATTTATTGTCTAAATAATATTAGAAATAGTGGAAAACATGCCTGTATTGCTGACATAAGATAGTTTTTATCGGTAGAATTTTTGGCGTTGTAAGGACACCCAGCAAGACAATTTCCACAGGCAAAGCAGTTATTAATCTGCTCAAGCTTTGGTGGATTAGAAGGAGGTTCTTCAACATCAAACTTCACACTTAGCTTTACGGAGCTCTCAATATTTGCTTCAAACTCTGCTCCAGCTATTTCTCCCATGACTTTGGCTATAGGAAATTTGACTGAACTGCTTTGAATTCTCAGCATTGCTGCCGCAGAAGATTCACAAATATCCCAATCCCTTTCCCATTCCTTTGGCCATTTTAGATTCCTTCTAGCACGAATTGGTGTTGGCAGCATCACTCCAGCATTGACTAGGGAACCTCCACCAAGTCCACAAGCCACTGCTGCTAAAGAATCATTCTGTTCATATAACTAGAACTTTGTAAAGTCAGTGATTGACTGAACTCCAAGAGAGATGGTAAAAAAATGCTTTAATCGAGCTTTAGATTCCATGTGTTTAGAATACTCTTCCATTTCCTAATGGCTTGAAGGCCTTTTTTGTGCAGACATACGAAAAATATGTCGAATTACATTGTTGTGTCATGTCCTTAGCATTTGTGTCAAATGTTTTTTATAATATTTTAGGTCATTATTATAAGTTCTTGTAACTATTAATATATCGTATGGCTTCCAATGCCAAGAGACCAAACCTAGATCTAGTTACTTATTTTCGTTTTAAGCAAATAAAATGCACACAAAACAGTACCGGTGACCCTAAAAGAGAGAAGGACAAGAGAATGACCTGAAATAAAGCATCCTCTGGTCCAAATCTGAGGCCTAAGTTCTGGTTCTCGTACCTCACAGCTGACATAATCTTCCGGCTGTCAGTTGGGAAATCCTCTGCTTTCCATCTCCGGCCTTTCTCTAGCAGACAAACCTTTATTCCCGCCGTTGACATTCGACAAGCAGCAACAGAACCACCATATCCAGACCCCACAACAATAGCATCATAATCATCTCCTCTGTCTTCAGGTCTTAGTTCTATCTTTGCTTGTTTCTCCATTTTTTATTTTATTTTTATCCCCAGAATAAGCAATCCAGGAGTAAATGGCAATATATATCTTACTGGCCTGAGAATAAAACAAGTAGAAGGAAGTTTGGAGAATTTCAGTTTCAGATTCAGGTGAATTTATAGCTGAACATACCGCCTCCATGAAAGTGATACATAATTATTTTCTCAAATAGTTCAAGGAGGGTTTTAACTTTATGCGTGAGCTGGCGTGAAAGAATCATATATTGAGACAAATGCGTGTGCACAAGAAACCTTGATTTATTCTCCGTGATGATACATAGACATTCTTCATTAAGAATTATGAAGAAAACAACTGTTTTCTTCTGTAAATAAAAGACAGTAGTACGAACAAATAATCTAGGTTCCGAGGTTTCCAGCCACTATGTCGACAATCCACTAGCACAAGCTCGTGCATTTTAATGCAAACAATGAGAACCTGAGACTATTCTTCTAGATAATAAAATTCTTACCGAATTCATAGTGAATAAACTATACATTACACGAGGTCTGTCTGTCTGTCTGTCTCCATAAACCCTTAGTAACATTGTTGTTGAAACAAAGAGAACCACGTGTTTCCCTTAGAGAACAACGTATAATAATCTCTAGGTCAAGAAGCTATATAGTACACACAGACTAGGATCTTTTGTCAAAAACAATACTTGGCAAGAAAAAGTTCAAGCATGTGTCATACATTTACATCTCAAATAACAAACTAACTCAAACTGTAGCAATTTGAACAGATTTTTGGAGGGCTTGCAGAAGGCTCCTCATGATTCTGGGCTCACCAGGAGGTGATACATCTTTTAATGTTCCATTTCTTATGGCTCGGAAAATCGGACCTGAATCACTTGTAGCTGGGAAAACCAAGCAATCTATGTACACAAGGACCTCAGTCTTTCCATCTCCAACTGTTATGAAACCCAGCCTAGTTCCACCTGGTATTTTGTCTACCTGTTATATTAGATAACGTTAAGCTATTAAGAGAAACATTTTCTTGATCTTCATATTCTTTATCTAAGTACAGTACTGCTGACTAAGGAACCTATTAAAAGCAAATTATATCCCACACGAATGCCAAGATTAGGAGCAAGACAATGAATTGAAAACATTTACATCATCCTAATCCAGTGAGCTTGATTATAGTAGTATAATCTAGACAGCAAGATTATCTTCTCGTGGGATGCTGGCCAAGGTTGTTAGGAATAAGGTCAATTCGTGAGTCGTCTAGGCAGGTAAGGAGAAATTCTTCCCCACGTAGATCTGTCCAATGGATACAAGCGGCATGCAAGTTCAGCACAATCGAATTGTCTTTTATCCAAACAAAACAAAGAACATTCCTAGTTGTCAGTTAACAATAAATTTCTTAGTCTGCCAAAGCCAGGCCCTACGCACTATATATAAGTTGAAATTGGTTGGAAAAGGCAATGGCAAATATATAGACCTCCGATCTTAATTCCATTGCTGACCTCTAACCTGTTCATTCTAGCCCTTCTAGAAATCCAAATGTGCTGGTGCATATGTCAACTTGTATCTTAGAAATCAAGAAATGAAGGAAAAAACTAATAATCACCAACCTTTAATGGCACAGGAAGCGGCAGATTCGCTCCTTGGCAAAGACTGTTAGCCCACTGGTATTTCAAACAAAAAAGGGAATCATAAGAAGAAAATATATACATATTTATTACTCAATTAAATACATAAAATTCAACCGCCATTTAACACCATTAAATTTCATCTTCCTTTATTGTTTTATTCGCTAACTAGATTTACGAAAGTGGCTGCAGTGAAAATAGCTAAGGTGAAGTGGACTAAGTAAAAATTTAATTAACCTGGAAAAGCAAGGTTTCAAATCTCTGAAGATCAGTATTGCCAGGCAATTTCAAGGTCCCCAAAGAGACACCATCTTCTCCGTCGTTATCAGCAGCTACGATGCCGTCATTTTCAGGGTTGAATTTAGGGACTGGTAATATATTCCGGTGGCTGTGAAGTTCAGGCAGCCTAGAGAAACGGGTTTTGCAGGCAGCAGAAGCAAGAGACGTTAGAGGAAGGAAAGGTGGAGGAGATGGAGAGGAGAGTAGTTGTAGATGGGAAGTGGCACAAGTAGAGAAGAGAATTAATGGTGTTATTGCAGAGGCCATTAGTAGTTAATGAAGAAGTGAGATAAATTAAGAGAATGAAGATTGAAAAGAAGTCGGGATAATGGAGGGAAGGGAATTGGATAAGGGGACACGATACGATACAAGGAGTCTTGTGATGTTTTGAGGTAGGGAACGGCCCACTAGCCCTCTCTAAACTGATTTCTTAGCCTTGTATCTTTCTGTGGTTTTTTCTTCAATGGCTTTAATATGTCACAGGTTACAACAACAAAAGACTAATACTAGCAACAATTACATGTTTTTTCCTTTGAAAATTAGCAACAATTAGCCAATGGTAGCTCTACGCTAGGCTATCTGGGTTGGTAAGGGTGTTTTTTAGACTAACGATACAAAAATAAAAATTTATTATAGGTTTTGAATCATTCAAACTGAGAAATTATCAAGGTTTTCCACAATAGATATCGACAAATGTAGAGCGCACACACTTAAAAAAGACGGGTGAAAATATAGGAAAAAGGTGGGAGGAGAGGGGCGAGCCAAACTCCCCTTGATAGATTGAACATCGCGAACATAATCTCTCTTTCAATGGTTCTTCAAACTCCCCTTCATATGCAGAGACGCGCACACAGCGGTCGTAAAACAAATTGCTGGATATGGAAGCGGAAGACACGAATTGATTTAAAGCCTTGCTTCCTCCTGCAGCGTAAATGACAATGCCTCTGATTTAGTCCCAAGCTCAGAAAATGCCTTTCCTAAGGCATCTTCTTCACAAGCTCCAAGAAGATTTGCTTCCTTCCCAAAATGTGATAGAGATTGCCTCAATATTACAAGAACTGATTGCATCATAATGTGTCAAAAAGAAGTGATAACATGAAAGAGACTTATCATGGGTAACATGTAACACCAGCATAAACCGCCATTACGTACCTCCATGTCGCTCCACGAGACGATATGCATACTTCTAAGCTTCAGCCAAGTGGTTTTCAAGCACAAAGATTTAATGTTTCAGCTCTTGACATTCAGGATATGATGCTTAACCAGGCTTTTCCTTCCCAAGAACAATGTCACTCACTTTTGATTGCTCGTCCTGCAAAACATTTGGACCATGGTTGCTCAAGTGCGCTGTTCGAACAGCCTATTCTTGATTTCAGGTGGAATTCACTACTGTCTCGTGTGCTAAACTAATTAACCAACAGACAGTGAAGATGATTCTTGTTAAATATAGAGAATTAGATATGATCGGACCTGAAACCATTTGTTTTACAATATAGAGAAATTGTAAAACATCATCTTAAAGAACCACATCACAGAAGCAAAGTGTCCAATGAACTAAAAAGCGGTCATCCAACTTCAGTGATCTGCTTTCGGACAAGATGGATCTAATAAAGAATTCATAATAAGGAAAGAAGTGTTCAGAAGTTACATGACAGTGGTCACGCACCAGAAAATTAGTGCTGAATTTTACGTGTCAATCAGCAAAGGAAGACTCAAAACTCATCATTGCTTGAAGATCTGCATCTAATCAGCAGGGTTCTTCTTAAATATACCAGTGCCTTGAGATCTTAATCTCTCCATTGTCTGAAAAACAGGTAAGAAAATAGTATTGAATTTAAAACTCACAATTAGACTCTTAGATATCAAATATGCAATAACTTGACAATGAATGAATTGTCATCAATTGATTTTCTAAAAGCATCTCTAAACAATTTGATGTAGTCGGGCTTACACACACGGTTGGCTTTAAGCATTCCGGTGACAATATGATATTATTGGATGAGGATCTAATCTAAAAAGATTATATGAATTGTCTAACAGAGTAATAAATGTTTTTATGGATCAGTGGGACAAGTTTATGCCCAGGAAAAAGATCTAATTGCGCCAGGTTAAGTTAGCACTTTAAAACTGAAATATTACATGATGTGACCGTTAAATCAAGCTCAAACTTTTCTAAATGATTCTAGAGGCAGTTTTCATATAGAAAACATTGTGTCTCTTTTCATACCATTGGATCTTCTGGAATCAAGTTTCAGGTCTGGGTGCCCCTGTTGAGGCCAGTTTTGCTATTTTCCTAGGTTTATTCAGATTTCTTGTTTTTTATGACAATTCTATTTTCTTTCGCTTAATGTTTTTGGACTTTAGTTTGTTTTCTAAGGGAGGTTGGTTTTTTCTAACCTATTTAAAGGTCTTGTAAACCTCTTAAAAAAACAACTAATATATATTTTATTTTTCAAAGAATAAAATTGTGAATTTAGGGTTCACATTTGCAATCCTCTTCGCTCATTAAGTCTTTTGTGTCTTTTCTAGCAATTCTTTTATGTTGTCACTATTCTACTTAGCTTTCGCCCACATTAGTTAGTGTTAGAGCCCGACGATCCCGGGGTTTATATCGCTTGATGTGTGTTGTAGTTTTGTGGATAATTATTTGCTTGTTATGCTCCACTAACAACCATGGTAGGAAGAGATGGTGGAGAAGGGTGTGTTCAAGGGGAGGATGAGGAGGCTTCCTTTGAGAAGAGAAACGTTCCAGAGCTCACCATGGAGGACATGTAGAGATAGATCACATAATTTACCCATTGGCTAGAAGAGAAAAAGCAGCGGGAACAGACCCAGGAGAGTGACCATAGATCCCTAACTAGTATTGAAACCAAAGGGCACAATCAGATAAGGCAAGGGAAGAGGTCAAATCTGGAGATTTTAGGTTTCCATCTAAATCCTTAAGTTTGCTAGGACTTCATAAGCAAAAAAGTTCATAGATTGGTTAAATGAAGTCGAGAAAAAAATTTTAGTATAAAAAGGTTCCTAAGCAAATACGAGTTAAATTAATCACAAGTCAGACATCTTTCTAGTGGGAATAGTTGAAGATAACGTGAGAGAGGCAAGGAAGATAAAAAAAAAATAGTAATTAGGATAAGATGAAGAAGAAGACGAGGTGGCATTTCCTTTATTTTGATTATTCTCAAACCCTATACCAGAAGCTTCAGACGTCAAGGCAATGAGTAAGCTTGTAAATGATTGCACTAATAATTTATATCGGTTAGTAGCTCAAAATGATATGGTAGAAACAAAAAAACAGTTAGTAGTAATGCATCTTAACAGTACGAAGCGGTCTATACAAGAGGTATTATGCCTTCAATCTTTATGGACAGTTTCTAAGGCTTATAAAAGGGTCTTAACAATAGAGAAGTCGCAAGCTGCTAGGAATATAATAGAGGCGGTGGGTGTGACAATAACTAGAGGGTTACCACCACACAACCTAGGCCAGCTCAGCAAAATAAAAAAAAAAAAAAAACAACGGGTCATGGTTCTGGTTTCAAAATTCATTGTTTCAAGTGTGGTGAAGTACTCGGCTTATGGGTTTGTTGTTCAGGTTTCTTAGCCTAGCTCGGAATACGTGGAGTGTTAGCCCAATATTGTAAGGGCTCGTAGAGCATGAAAAATTCCCCAAATATTTAAAGGTAGTGTTAGGGTTTACATTTAAATCCCAAATATATAAACACCGATTTGCCTCTCTCATATCTTCCATCGCCTCTGGAACCCTGATAACTAAGATCACAGGCAGGTGTCCCTGAACAAGCAAGCATGGTGCACGTCTCCTTTTACCGAAACTGTAAGCTACCCACCCCTCTATTCTTCATCTTTCATTTTTTTTGTCTTTTTTTCTTGTCAGTGTCACAACCAGTTACCCCCTTTTGATTTGCAATTTAGCTCTAGATATTTAGTTTTTGTAATTTATTTTATGTTTTTTTAAAAAAAACCAATTATCGAGAAAATAATTGAAAAAGGATTCATGATACTTTATTTGGAATTTGGAGATTTAGCAGTAGTAGCACCTTGATCTGTACGTTCATGTTGAACAATAAAAGTGAGTACATATAAAAATGTGCTAGAATTTGTGAGTTTTCATTGTGCCCATGAAGTTGTAAAATCTTTTATATAACTAATTCGTGAAGAATCTATCTTTTTTTTGTATAGATGGGAAAAATTTTAAGAAGCCAAGGCGTCCTTATGAGAAGGAACGTTTGGATGCTGAGATGAAGCTTGTTGGAGAGTATGGGCTCCGTGCCAAGAGGGAACTCTGGAGGGTTCAGTATGCACCGAGTCGTATTCGTAATGCTGCCAGAATGCTTCTCACCCTTGATGAGAAGAACCAACACCGTATTTTTTAGGGTGAGGCGCTTTTGAGTAGGATGAATAGGTATGGGCTTTTGGAAGAGAGCCAGAACAAACTCGATTATGTGTTGGCTCTCACCGTGGAAAACTTTCTGCTAAATCACAAGTCAGACATCTTTCTAATGGGAATAGTTGAAGATAACGTGGGAGAGGCAAGGAAGATAAAAAAAAATAGCAATTGGGATAAGATGAAGAAGAAGACGAGGTGGCACTTCCTTTATTTTGATTATTCTCAAACCCTATACTAGAAGCTTCAGACGCCAAGGCAATAAGTAAAGCTTGTAAATGATTGCACTAATAATTTCTACCGGTTAGTAGCTTAAAATGATATGGTAGAAACAAAAAAACAGTTAGTAGTAATGTATTTTAATAGTACGAGGCGGTCTATACAAGAGGTATTATGCCTTCAATCTTTATGGACAGTTTCTAAGGCTTATAAAAGGGCCTTGACAATAGAGAAGTCGCAAGCTGTTAGGAATATAATAGAGGCGGTGGGTGTGACAATAACCAGAGGGTTACCACCACACAACCTAGGCCAGCTCAGCAAAATAAAAAAAATAAAAACAACGGGTCATGGTTCTGGTTTCAAAATTCATTGTTTCAGGTGTGGTGAAGTACTCGGCTTATGGGTTTGTTGTTCAGGTTTCTTAGCCCAGCACAGAATACGTGGAGTGTTAGCCCAATATTGTAAGGGCTCGTAGAGCATGAAAAATTCCCCAAATATTTAAAGGTAGTGTTAGGGTTTACATTTAAATCCTAAATATATAAACACCGCTTTGCCTCTCTTCATATCTTCCATCGCCTCTGGAACCCTGATAACTAAGATCACAGGCAGGTGGCCCTGAACAAGCAAGCATGGTGCACGTCTCCTTTTACCGAAACTGTAAGCTACGCACCCGTCTATGCTTCATCTTTCATTTTTTTTGTCTTTTTTTCTTTTCAGTGTCAAAAACAGTTACCCCCTTTTGATTTGCAATTTAGCTCTAGATATTTAGTTTTTGTAATTTATTTTATGTTTTTTTTAAAAAAACAATTATTGAGAAAATAATTGAAAAAGGATTCATGATACTTTATTTGGAATTTGGAGATTTAGCAGTAGTAGTACCTTGACCTGTACATTCATGTTGAACAGTAAAAGTGAGTACAGATAAAAATGTGCCAAAATTTGTGAGTTTTCATTGTGCCCATGAAGTTGTAAAATCTTTTATATAACTAATCCGTGAAGAATCTATCTTTTTTTTGTATAGATGGGAAAAAATTTAAGAAGCCAAGGCGTCCTTATGAGAAGAAACGTTTGGATGCTGAGATGAAGCTTGTTGGAGAGTATGGGCTTCGTGCCAAGAGGGAACTCTGAAGGGTTCAGTATGCACTGAGTCGTATTCGTAATGCTGCCAAAATGCTTCTCGCCCTTGATGAGAAGAACCAACGCCATATTTTTGAGGGTGATGCGTTTTTGAGGAGGATGAATAGGTATGGGTTTTTGGAAGAGAGCCAGAACAAGCTCGATTATGTGTTGGCTCTCACCGTGGAAAACTGCTGGTGAGAGTGAAGCGAAAGAACCAGAAAGCTGCTGGTGGAGATGGAGATGAAGAAGATGAGGAATGAGCTTGTCATGTTCAGTGCATGTGATTTTTGGTTAATGTTATAGAGCGTGTTTAAGAGTTTGTCCCGTTGATCTTTCAATCTCTTTCCTATCTATGAACAAGAGGTTTAGGCGAATTTTTAAACTTAAGGAGATATTATGTTTTTGACCCCGTAGATTAGTTTTGTACTTGTCTTCGGAATACATGTTCATCTGATATTTTCGACAGCCTTGTTTTCATGCTTGGAGTGAATTTGCATGTCAGCTCCTGTTTTTTTAAAAATGGAAAATTGGTGAATGTTTGCTTTTTTAGGTGGATTAGTGGATTACTAGTTAATTCCTCGTAGGTCAACATATGGTGGCTATCAGGTTTCAAATTAAATTGGTGTCTGGCACGAATTATATATATATATATATATATATATATATATATATATTTGCATAATTTAAAAATGTATATTATTTTAATATATTTTCAAATAGAAAATAATTTGATCATGTTAGTGTATTAATTTAATGTATTAGTAACATAATTAATGCATCAGTAGCATGATTAATATAATTAATGTATCAGTAGCATGATTAATATAATTGATGCATTTTTGACTTAGTTACCAATGGAAACTTGGTTTGATTGAATTAGGTAATAGGTCATGATTATGATTGAATTTAATTATATAATAAAAATAGATAATGGTTCTATATTATATATATTATATGATAATAAAAGTGAATGAATAAACATTATATGACAAAAATAAATAAATAAAATTATGGAGAAAAAATATGGCTAACATTATTCTTAAAAAAAAAAAAAGAAAATAGGACGCGTAGCGTAGCTTGTGTTAGTCACATTTTATCAAGAATCCACTTTTATTTAAAATATTTGTAACACAATTTGGATTACAAGACAAATTTGCTAACTAAGACTTAAAATAATATATTAAATTGATTTATTATTTATATAAATAGTTAAACTAATCTCAATAATTTAGTTGTTTTGATAAATAGTTATAATCACAGTGTTTGTAAAATATCACGAGTTTATTTTTTAAAATACTTTTTTTCTTTATATATAATAATTAAAATAAATATTTTTAACAATCATAATATTTTAAATTATGAGAACATGTGTTTTTTAACCAAAATTTCATTTTTGTTATGGGTGAGGTTTGTTTTGGACTTCAAGGGACAACACAACAATAACATATTCGGATGATTCTTTTCGAGTAAAAATTTTATGCAACAATTATTTCTTCTACTGTGACACATTAAAATTAAAAAAAAAAAAAGAAAAAAAAAAGAAGAAAGTTTCAGGCTTAGCCCGATTTGGTTATAGGCTTATAGCATTTGAACCAGCCCAAAGTATACAAAGAATTAGGGTTTTTCTTTTAGACGGGGAGAAATCTTGTAACTATAAATACAACACTTATAGCTCCTCACCGCCTCCCTAGACCCTAACTGAGTTCGACAGCGAACAGAATGGTTCAAGTCTCCTTTTATCGGAACTGTGAGTTGCCTCTCAATCTTTTTTTTTTTTTACATTTTCACTATAATTTCAACATATTTTGTATTCTAATCAATCCCTGGACTCTTTTTTTGTTGAGTTTTAGCTCATTTTCTATCTTCTTTTCTTTGTAAACTATAAAGTAAGTGAAACATGGAAAATTTGATGCGCATTATTTTATTTAGAATTCAGAAAATTCAGCTTCCATTTCTCTATCCTCAATAGAGTTTAGTATCTGAGATTTGCATTTTAATCTTGATTTGATGATTTGAATGTACTTGGCGTACCACTAGAGTTTGGCGTCTGGATTTTGAATAATAGAAGTGAGATATTTGTTTTTCGTTTTCATATAGATGGGAAAACTTTTAAGAAGCCAAGGCATCCTAATGAGAAGGAACGTTTGGATGCCGAGCTAAAGCTTGTCGGAGAGTACTAAAATTATTCAAAGTCCAGACGCCTGCTGAATATATAT
>Ga0325414_1003840_pt1 | contig 15680 bp, 4 predicted proteins | sample PopdelMetagenome_8_FD_206183 | JGI IMG/M metagenome (GOLD analysis project Ga0325414, IMG submission 206183) | Populus deltoides microbial communities from Bellville, Georgia, United States - Leaf-PdKOR-R3 | ecosystem: Host-associated > Plants > Phyllosphere > Phylloplane/Leaf | place: USA...
AGAAGTAATTTTTAATTCAGAGATTAGTGGCACTTTGATAAATAATGAAGGAGGCTTATGTGCAATTTAGGCCTTGTAGAATGATATAATTCATTCATATGGAAGTACGAGATCCCTACCCTTAAAATACTAGTAAAATTATTCTTCCAAGAACATGTTCACACATGCAACTATAATGGAAGATTTGTTAAAAAAAAAAATTAAGTTTCAAATCATTGGTTAAAGTAGCAATTTAAATAATAATAATAAAAAAAACACAACAATAATAAATAAATTGACAAAAAAAATGAAAATAAAAGATAGGAAGAACCACACCCGAGCCTATCCGGATCATCAAACAACTTAATTCTAATATAATTGAAGAAAAACCAGAAAAAAAAAAGACAAACTTCAAAAAAAAAACATCAATTTTAAAAGAGGAGAAAAAACAAAGCATTCTTAGGCGAACTTACTAAACCTAAACTAATTTAAAAAGCTTGCAACTTGTTAGATCATATATCCGAGTTCAATAAAAAAACTTAAGTGTCATCTAATTTAATTTTGAATGATGGAATAGTTGAAAACACTACTAATAAAAAAACTTACAAAATAAAAGGAGTGGCCAAAAAAAAAAAGAATAAACCTAAAATCTGACAGGAAAAAACCCATTAAAGATGAATTTTGAAAAAAAAATAAAAATATCCTAAAAACACTGCGATTAAAAGAATCGACACCAAACCTCATCGAACCACAATACACGGGTCATCTAGGGAGGAAAGGACAAATCAAATGATGTGGTGGAAACACTATTACAACTACCAGAGTTAGCTGCACGCATCGTTTAAAGTTGACAGAGCAGTTGACGCGCTGACGGTTGCTTTGTATGCGCCAACAACTTTTTTTGTTTTGTTTTTATTTGTACAAAACCAAAAATACCCTCAAGACTAGTTAACAAACAAACCATGAGGAAATTATTACCAAGCCCTTGAATCCATGGCTAAAAAACTGGAATGACATAGGTAATGTAGTAATTCTGATATTCTATCGAACATAAAAATACAAAAACATCCTTATACAGAAGGCATTAGATTATTTTATTATAGGATTACATTAGTTATTTTATTGTGTATTTTCAAAAGCAATTACCAAAATAACTCAGTTAATTCTTAAAAGAAATTTTAATTATTAGATTTTTTTTTATGTTTAGACTTTAAAAAATCACTAGTCAAGTAGATTTATAATCTCAAACAAAATTGATGTTTTATTTTAATAATACTTTTTAATAATATTTTTTCATACATTCATAAATATTAATAGTATGTGTTGTAGGTATTTGAAAAAGACTAGATTATATAGAATCCTGCTCAATCAAATTAAGTACTATTAATTTCTAAATTAATGTTATGATTTTATTTTATTTAGTTCGTTGTTAAATAAAAGCAAGGTCCCATCCAATCGGGAATAAAATATACTTGACGACTCAAATAATTTTTTTTAAAAAATATTTTAGGACACAATCAAATAAATTGAGTGTATGGGGCCGGCAAATGATGGCTAAGAGTTTTTTTTTTTAATTAAATAAATCTTTTTTTTAACAGCACAAATGTAATTTTCATGGGCTGTTTTTTCATTGACAAAAACCTATAAAAACAAATTATCGAACTAAGTCAAATTAAATAATTTATTAAAGAAGTAATTTTTAATTCAGAGATTAGTGGCACTTTGATAAATAATGAAGGAGGCTTATGTGCAATTTAGTCCTTGTAGAATGATTTAATTCATTCATATGGAAGTACGAGATCCCTACCCTTAAAAATACTAGTAAAATTATTCTTCCAAGAACATGTTCACACATGCAACTATAATGGAAGATTTGTTAAAAAAAAATTTAAGTTTCAAATCATTGATTAAAGTAGCAATTTAAATAATACAAAAAAACATAAAAATAATAAATAAATTGACCAAAAAAATAATGACAAAAAGATAGGAAGAACCACACCCGAGGCTATCCGGTTTATCAAACAACTCAATTCTAACATAACCGAAGAAAAACCAGAAAAAGAGAGAGTCAAACTTCAAAAAAGAAAAGAAAAGAAAAAAAAGGAAAACATCAACTTTAAAAAAGGAAAAAAAAACAAAGCATTCTTAGGCAAACTTTCTAAACATAAACTAGTCTAAAAAACCCGCAACTTGTTAGAACATATATCCAAGTTCAATAAAAAAAACTTAAATGTCATCCAATTTAATTTTAAATGATGGAATAGTTGAAAAACTAATAATAAAAAAACTTACAAAATAAAAGGAGTAGCAAAAAAAAAAAGGACCTAAAATCTGACAAGAAAAAACCCATTAAAGATGAATTTTGAAAAAGTAATAATAAAAGTATCCTAAAAACATTGCAATTAAAAGAATCGAGACCAAACATGAAAGATTAAAAAATTATAGGGGGACAAAAAGCTTAAATGTCATCTAATTTAATTTTGAATGATGAAATGGTTGAAAAACATACTAATAAAAAAATTTACAAAATAAAAGGAGTAGCAAAAAAAGAAAAGAATGGGCCTAAAATCTGACAGGAAAAAACCCATTAATGATGGATTTTGAAAAAAATAAAAATATCCTAAAAACACTGCAATTAAAAGAATCGAGACCAAACTTGAAAGATTAAAAAAATAATGGGGGTGAAATTGAAAGTCATTTGTAATGTGATATATATTTATAGATTAAAAAATGATAGGGGTTAAATATAAAAAATTATTGAAAGCAAATCGAAATTTTTTTATCCAGATTGAGTCAAAAAGCATAATCTTAAACCAATTTTATTTCAAAAGATAAGATCGCTACAAAAATACTAATAAAAAAAACTTGTAAAAGCAATAAGAAAATTAAAAGAATAATGATCAAATTTAAAATAAAATAAAATCATAGCGGGTGAAATTGAAAACATATGTAAAAACCAAGCGAACTTGGACAAACATCCTAAACATGATTAAATATTAAAAAGCTCGCAACCTATGAAAACCTAAATCCAGGTCCTATCAAGAAGTTTATTATAAGCAAATTTTAAAATATAAATTTAAAAGTTTTTGTTAAAGCAAAAAAAAAAAAGCAAAAAAAGCCTTGAGTGAACTCGGCAACTAACCCGGGCTAAGAAATCCAATACATGACCTAGGACACGAGTTTGGGATAACGCTATAAACAGGAAAGCTTAAAAAAAAAGGAAGTCAACTCGGACTAATTTTCTAAATCTATGATTCAGGTCATGATACCGTTGTGACCTCATTAAAGGCAAACCTGAAAAAACAAAGAAGTCAAATTCTTAACCAAACAAACATTGAGGGATGAAATTGAGGAAAAAAAACTCATAATAAAAAAAACGATGCAAAAAAAAAATAGCAATTAAATGAATTAAGACTAAATTCGATATAAAAATCAAATGAAATTAAATATTCAGGGATGTAATTGTAAAAAACCAATCCATTAAGAAAATAATTAAAAAATAGCAATTAAAAGAAGCATGACCAAATTTGACACAAAAATTAAATAAAAATAAAAATCTAGGGGTGGAATTGTAAAAACATTAATCAAGAAAATGATTCAAAACAAAACAAATAGCAATTCAAAGAAAGAGTACCAAATTTGAAAACAAATTTTAAAAATCGAATGACTAGAGATGAAATCAAAAATAAAATCCAATTAGAAATAATTAATGTAAATACAGAAATTACAAATAAGAGAAGAGAGACTAAATCGAAAGAAAAAATAAATTGAATGGCTGATATGATTTTTTGCATGTTGAGCACGCAATCCCAGGAAGAAAGAGATGGAGAAAAAAGAAAGAAAAAATAAAAGTCATTTCGGGTCAAACCTCATCAAACCACAATACACGGGTCATCTAGGGAGGAAAGGACGAATCAAATGATGTGGTGGAAGTGCCATTACAACCATCAGAGTTAGCTGCACGCATCGCTCAAAGATGGCAGAGCGGTTGATGTGCTGACGATTGCTTTGCATGCGCCAATAACTTTTTTTTTTTTTTTTACAAAACCAAGATTACCCTCAAGACTAGTTAACAAACAAACCAGGAGGAAATTATTACCAAGCCCTTGAATCCATGGCAAAAAAAACTGGAATGACATAGGTAAAGTAGTAATTCTGGTACTTTATCAAATATAAAAATACAAAAATATCTTTACACAGAAGGCATTGGATTATTTTATTATAGGGTTACATTAGTTATTTTACTGTGTATTTTAAAAAGTAATTATCAAAATAACTCAGTTAATTCTTAAAAGACATTTATATCATGGAAAAAAAAACAACCCTACCCGGCCCGAAACAAAACTAAAAAAGAAAATAACTAAGGAATAATATAATAATACAATAAATAATAAATAAACTGTTTCTTGAAACACAATAATATCACCATGAATTCTGGCTCTCTTGTTAATAATTCATTCATATGAAAATACGAGATCCCTACCCTTAAAATACTAGAAAAATTATTCTTCCAAGAATATGTTCTCGCAAATGCAACAATAATGGGAGCTAGATACAATGCACAGCTCAATCTGCGCAAATCAATCATCAAAATTGCCCAATGTGATCCTATTTAAGTGGCATATTTAAGCTTTGACAATCTCTTCCACGACAGCTCTGTGCTGGTGCTCCATCGCTTGACCCCGATTGAAGCCTTCCACATTGGTGGGAAGAGACCTACCCAACTCTGCAACTATAATGGTGATTTGATTTTTTGTTTGCTTTCTCGTATGCTATTTATCGTTTTACTCCTCCTTTTTTTCCAGCATTATCGCAACTTATATATCTTGATGATCTTCAGGATTTCCACAGAGCAGGATATATAGCATTTTCAACAAATCCATCATTGTGATGCTGGAGATTTTTTGTAGCAGCTAAGGGTCTGGAAAGCCTTTCAATAAGGCTCATAAATTACTGCTTAAAATTTGCAATATTCTTTCTAATTGGTGTCTGATTTTTTTTCTTTACTATTTGGTTTATAAATCTTTTATTATTTTTTAAAAATTTAAAAAGTTATAAACCTTTTGAAAAAAAGCATGGCTACCAAGAAAAAAAGTATTGAATAATAAAAGTTTTACGTGATTATGTATTTTTATACTCCATGTGTTTCTCGTATTTTTACGGGATTCTGTATTTTTATATTCCATGTGTTTCTCGTATTGCTTCGAAATGCATCAACCTGAGAAAGAGAGAGATTTGAAATCTGGTAGAGGTCTTGCAATGCTACAAGGCAGCACGAGACAGCACCAGTTTTCTGGGCACATCGTGGTACACGTGAAACAAAGTGCATTGCCAACTATCCTTAAATTCTACGAGTTCATGATATGCCATGAAATTCCATGAAGACCAGCTTCGTGCCCATTTGAGATATTTCCTGGCAATTCAGTCTCCATGGTAGCATATTCCGGAAAGCACGTTGTTTGGAATCAATTTTTTATTGTAATTAAATTTAATTATAATGTTTAATTTGAATTCAATTAAAAAATAAATTGAACTCACGTATCTAAAAGAGTTCAATTTGATTCTTGTCATTACTTTCATCATATTCCTTCAAAACTCTAAAATAAAAAATATTTTGAGGAAAATAGTTTTGATATTAATTTATCATTTTAGTGTAGCAAGTTAGAAGGGTTGGCTTTTGATATACCTTTGTATAATTTTTAGAGATTGAATTTTATTTAGAATTCAATTTTTAACACTTCAAATATAAAATTTCATTGAAATAAGAATTGACTCTTGCAAACATGCTATAAATTAATTCTTACAAAATTAATGAGGAATATGGTATATAAATTGATTAAAATAGATACTAAATAGAAATTAAAGAACTAGAGTTCAAAACTTCATTCAAATTCGATGAATATTTATCCGCATCAATTCAAATGAATGTTTATTATTATTGTTGTTGTTATTGTTATCTTAAATATTCAAGATTCTTACCTGTTAAGCGATGAATATAATATATATAAATGTTGCTCAATAGTAGGAATCAAAACATGATCCAAAGTGTATATTATAAACAAGTATTTGTATATGATATTTATAGTTTTATTATAATATTCATAGTTTTGAAACTCTGACTTGCAATGCTGAATAATAAATGATTATTATTTTGTGTCCTTATTAATTTGATTTTTGGTGATATTACACCACTATTTATTTTTTTTTGTTTCATTTCTTTTCTTTGTTTTTTTCCTCTCATGGACTTTGAAATATTTGTTTCAGATTGGGTTTGGATCACCAAAAGGATACATTTGATGGTTAAAAAAGTTGATGCATTTTCTTGACTTTCTAAGTTTGATTCGGGTCAACGATGAAGAAAATCTTAATTACTGTCCCCCTAATTAATGTATTAGAATGTTTTCGAAGGTGTATATGTGCCCTTAATTAAGATTGCCCTAAATTTATTAGAAAATCTTATATTTTTTATGAATAAGATCTAATTAATTTTATTAATGAGTTATAATTAATACAAATCACAATAAACACCAATTAATACGTCACGAGAAGGGATAATTAATGTGGCTATTAATACGATCTAATCTTCTAAGAAAAAAAATATATTTAACTCAAATTAAAACCGCTATTAAATGGAAGAAGAAAAATGTTTAACTCGAGAACTTTTGAGCAAGATGATCCATTAATCCACTTCAACTCTTGTGAGGTTTCACCAATATATATATGTCCTATCCTCCGCATAATCTCCCCCATATGAACTTTAAATCAGTAAATTAAAACATGTGAAATTCTTTTAAATAATAATAATAATAATAATTCTCCCCTAGTTGGACGACATGTAGCTTTGTCCCAGTTTCTTGAATTGGCATCCACTAGTCTTTTCATTTAAATTACCTAGCGTCTGAACAATGAGATAGTAAATTTAAAAACTTAAGCTCTGGCTTCCATGGGTGGCAAGTATTTCCCTCTTGTCAAATGTCAACACATACCCATTAGGCAATTAGGGGATTGCTTCGCTGGCTAGCCAAATTAACACTCCAGAAATCCATCGAACCTGGTTGCCTTAAAGTAGTTCTGAATTTGAAGTGATTGCTACACTTCCACCATTAATTAAAAATTTTAATGTTGCTAATTGTTACGAGCAATTATATGCTGATGAAGTACCAAATATCCTAATAATCTAGGAATACAGTTCACGGGTTGGATAGTTACTTAATTAATTGGGGCTAACAATCTCATCCATTCTATTTAGCCAAGATGATTGATAACTTACATTAGGTGCTTGAAAGACCAATATGGCTTGTGGCTAATACCTACAAAAATTTCATTTTGATGGAGGTGAGAACTCTCCGATATGCTTAAATAAATATCTCTTTAGAGAGAGAAAATACAATAATATTCTAGAGAGGGATGCTCTGAATATATATACGTGTGTGCGTGCGTGTAGTAAAGAATAAAGATTATGAACTTTTATTTTAAATGTCTCATAATGTGTTTATAGCCCATGAGTTGTCTTTTTGTGAAGAAAAGAGGCTGAAGTGTAACTTCATATTCATGATAGTTTGCGTTGCATTTTAAGTTGTATTCCATTTATTTTATTGGTCTTATGGTTGGTCATAAAGGACTTTAACACGTCTAATGGTCTTGGTCAGTGGTTAAGCCACATAGGAGATTAAGGGGGCAATTGCCCCCTTAATTTTTTTTTGATTATTTTAAATTGTTTTTGAATAATAGGTATTAATTTGATTGTTTTGAATTAATTAAAGGTTATATCACTTCCAATTGAATTGGTTACAGTATGGAATTAAATTTTTTCACGAGATGAACAAGCAAACATTTCAATTGTTGTCAGTGAGTAAAAGATTGATATTTGCAAAATTGATGGTTGGTTTTTTCTTAAAAAGAAAAAAAAACTATTTTTTTGTTTTAAAAAATGATTTATCATGATAAATTTAAACTATCAATCTTGATCCATATCCATGCATTATGTACAGCATGCTACATGGTAATGGAGTGTGAAATGAGTTTTGATGAATTAATGTGTATTTTATTATAAATTTTATATGGAAGATTTACAATTATTATGTAATTGAACTGAATTTTGTTATTATGAAAACTTAAAAGAGAATAATTATAATGTAAGTTTTCTCATTTTAAAAGTATTTTTAAATTAATTTTGCTTTATATGAGTTAATATATTTGTTTTGAATTGATTTTTAATGCATATCTATATAATATAGTATTTATTAATTAATTTGCCCCCTCATTTAAAATATTCTGGCTACGCCACTAGTCTTGGTGGAGTATAAACTTGTTTAATTAAACCTATTTGTTGATAAATAATACCTTTATGATTTTATGTAAAAATTTATATAATTGAAGGTGTTAGACCTAATCATCTTTTGGATCTGGCTAGTGCCAAACCCAACATGTCCAGGGCTTGGCACACTATTAAACCCAATTATGGTTGGGTCTGAATAGAGCCAGACACAGCGTCTCCGGGGTTTGACACACTACCAAGCCCAATCGTGGTTAGGTCTGGCCCAGGCATGCCTTCGCTAGGGCATACTTATTTTCCAAAAAATTTATACCCGTAAGTCTTTCTTGATTTGGTTTTTTTTTTGGTAAAGATATACTGATAAAAACTTGGTTCATCAGTAGCCTCCCAGTCTTTGCGATATAATAATATGCAAAGACTTTAATTAATCTTTCAGTTTAGGTAGAGTAATAAGTTTTGCTCAAATAAAAAGGGGGTAAGCCGGGAAAAAATAGAGAAATATACATGTGGACTAAAAGAAATGCTTTCATATACAAAAGACCAAGAATATATACTTAGAAAAATTCTAAGAGATTGAGGTACCATGCCCATTATCTATAAAAATTTCTATGTGGTTATGTGGAACCCAATAAGGGTGAACCTATAGTTAGAAATTTCTAAGTGATTATAGGTTCTTGGTGAGTGAGAGCCTGTAATTTTCTCAGTATTGTCATAGGGCTTAAAAGCCTTTCACTAAAGACTGGTCATCATGATTTTTTTATTTTTTATTTTTTATTTTATTTTTAACGGGTCATGAGAGACCCCTACTGTGAGTGGTGATTACATGATGTTGTTATCTATACTTGGAAGACCAAGTTCATCCCTTGTAGAGTTATGTATATAGCACTAAGGAGACTACATCTATCCTTTGGAGATTGATGCATATAACACTAGGGAGACTATGTCTATCCCTTAGAAATTGGTGCATCTAGCATTGGGAAGACTATGTTTATCCCTTTCCTAAGAGATGTTTTAATAGGTCTTCATGCATCAATTGAAAAGAATAAATAGTCATTTTGAATAAGTTATTCATATCCAAGAAACTCATATTTTTATCAAGGATTATACATCCTGAGGTGATTTGAGTGATAGGTATGAGAGAAGTTCTTAGAAGAAAACATGTCTTGGAGGTGACATTAAGATTGCTTCAAATACCCTGATCACTTCACTTGAAAAATCATTTACACTGGTTGTTCTTGTAAAAACAAGGAAGTTGATGATGTAGCAAATCGGTCTCTTCAACCTGTATGTGATTTTCCATGAATTGCTTCACTTTGGACAAGTTTCTATCTAGTAAGGCATAAAGTTTTCTAGGGCGTGCTTGTTTTCTAAAAAATTTATATTTGTAAGTCATTCTTGATCTAGTGTTTTTTGGTAAAGATATATTGATAAAAACTTGGTTCATCTGCAACAAGCACACGAAGAGAACATATTGTAAATGATAGGAGGTTTTTAAAGATTTTATGGGATCAACACTATAAGCATTCATATTACAAAACAACTAAAACAGAAGGCAAAAACATTGTAGCTTCCCTCACATTTTTCTATTCACCACTAAATTGTGGTGACTTTTTTGTCATTCTCAATAAAAATTGCTTAACTTTGAACCAAGGATATTTTTATCCTTTTATACGGTGCATTAGTCATTATAAATTTGTTTGGAGGTATTATGTCTATTCAATATATTTATGAATAATTAAAGAACCAAAATACTCCTGGGATAAAAAAAAAAAACTAACACTGTAGGGCAAAGGTGTTGTTGTCTTTTTCTTTTTTAGAATACAGTAAGTTTACGTATATAACCTTAAGGACAAAAAAATTAAGCCATTGAAACAGGGGTATCATCTTTTTCTCATGGTTTGTTTTGTAATTATTGGTTTGGTTGAGGGTTGTAACGTAATTTACCATTTAATTTATGATTTTTAAATGCAAAGATCTACTAGCGCAGGTCTAGCATGCGCTAGCGTGTAGGAGATGTCGTGCATTTTGGGCAGCATGTGCAACGTCTCTTGATGGTGTAAAATGATCTTTCGCCATCTCATTTAGTTCTCCTTTGTGTCCTCTTCCTTTATTTATGATGCGTGGCATCTAAAGGTGGTTGATTTGTTGTCGATGACCATTCCTTTTTTCCCCTTCATTTCTTTCTCCTACCCCAGAAAATCAACTCCTGTCCTTATTGTTATTGGTGTTTCAGATTCAGTCCTTTTAGTTTTGGTTTTTGATTTTTGTCATTTTTCTTTTTGTTAAAGTTTTATTTGTTTTCAAATTAATCCTTCAATTTTAATTTGTAAATGTAAGTTTTTCAATTAGGTCCTTCTACTTTTGATTTTTTATTTTTTTCATTTGCTCTTTTGTCAAAGTTTTTATGTTTTTTAATTTTATCCAATAAGAATAACACTAATTTTAATTCTAATTAGTAATGATGATAGTGGTGGCGGTGATGATAGTAATAATAGTAATAGTAATGATACTAATAATATTACTGATAATTATAATAATAATGATTATACTAATAATAATGGTTACAGTGGTGGTGATGGTAATTATGATGATGAAGGTGGTAGTAGTAGTAGCAGCAACAACAACAATTATAGTGGTGGTAGTGGTGATAATAGTTATAGTAATAATAATTATAGTAATAATATTACTACTAATAGTGGTAATAATAATAGTTTATAATAATAATAATAATAATAATACTAATAATAATAGTTGTAGTGGTATGCTGCTGATGATGATAGTAGTAATAATAATGGTAGTGATGGTGGCGGTGGTGGTGGTAGTGGTAGTGGTAGTAGTAATAATATTAATGATACTAATGGTAATGATATCAATATCAATAGTAATATTAATATCAGTGATAATAATAATAATAATAAAGTAATAAAAAAAATAAAAAGAAACGGGATTTTCCTGTAGCCATGTAGACAATCTATCATTCACTACAATAGTCAAGTGATGTTTATGGCCTTCCAAAAAAAAAAAAAAAACTTGTCTTGGAGCCAGAGATGTTTTTGTATTTTCGCACGGTTTATTATTCATTGTAGATTTGGCTATAGGTATTTTTTTTCTATTCAATATTTTTAATTATAGTATAATAACAAAAATACCCCTGAGGATAAAACAATGAACTAGGGCTGAACATTTCCGGTTCGGTCCAATTTTGAACCAAAATAAAAAACCAAACCGAATAAAAAAAAAAACTTTTTTGAACCGAACCGAACCGAAAACCGGTTCAAACCGATTAATTTTGGTTTGGTTCGGTTTTTTCCCCTCTAAACCGGTTCAAACCGAAATTATTCCAACTTGTTCACAGTCCCAAAAAAATCCCTACGTCGAAGAAGGCAACTAAAAATCTTTCTTTTTTTGGGCATTTTGATGCTTTGTGCCTTGACCGCTCACAATTAAAACAAGAGCCTTCAAATTCAAAGCTTCTGCTACGCACAATAAATATGTCATGATGTCATGTTTGTTGGTGAAACTTGTATGAACAAATATGTCCAAATCCTCAGCCACACAAGCCAGCAAAAGATAAGAAACACACCAGGAAAAAAAGAGGGGGGAATGAAAGGGAAAACAATCCACCACTTGGCACTTGCCCACATCATGCATGCACCCCATAAAACCTGTAACTTTAGGTTTACAGAGAGTAAAGGGAGGGGAGAAAAATCAAAGCAAAAGAGAGTAAAGGGAAGGGAAAAAAAACAAAGCAGAGATTAGAGAGTAAAGGGAGAAATATCAAAGCAGAGAGTAAAGTGAGAGTAAAGGGAGAGATATGCAGAGAAAGGAGTAAAGGGAGGGAGGGATATGCAGAGAAGGGAGGGGGGGTCGGCTGATGGCTGAATGTGATTTTAGGGTTAGAAAACATTGTATTTATACTTGCATTTTTTTTTAAGTGTTGGCTGGTTAAACCGGTTCAGTTCAATCGGTTTCAGACTTTAGAAACCCGAACCGAACCTGAAATTTTTTGTGATTTTTTAATCGGTTAATTCAATTTTTTTTTCGGTTTGGTTTTTTTTTTGTTTTCTCGATTTATCAGTTTTTTTGCTCACCCCTAGAATCAACACAGTGGGGGCAGGGGTATCTCGATATTTTTATTTTATATAAACAGTCAAATTACACATACGCCCTTAAATCCAAGAAATGTAAGTAATTAGGGTTGTTTAACCTCAATTAATTTTGTTAATTGTATATTTAATAGAGGGTGATAACATAATTTAATATTTAAATAATATTTTTAAATTTAAAAAACTACTGGCATGCGGCTCGTGTGGTGGCTCCCGATGGTCAAAAATAGGCTTCTGCTGTATAATTTTATTCCTTATTATCTCCTCTTCCATTATAGGTAGCATGTGTTGTCCAAAAATAAGCAATGTTATCTCATCTTTAATTAGCATTGTTACACATTTATCATGACTAGTTTTTATATTATTTTTAATCCTAGTTCAATACCTAAACATCATATTTTGTATAAAAACAATAGTCATGCCCCACGGTGAAGCACGTGCATCAAGGCTAGTGTTAACTATTAATGTTGCTAAAATTCGAGTTGAAGTCATATATCTGGAATGAGAATCTTGTAGAATCTCATTTTTCTTCAAGCACCGATTAATGCACACAACAAAAAGTTAAATTGTTTTTTTTAACAAAAACTAACATAGTTTCAAAAAAGTTAAGAGGAAATGACACATTTTTGAAAAGTTAAGGGGAAATGAAATAGTTTCTACATAACCGTTATTCTAAATTATAGTTGTTAAAGAACCACTATTTATAAAAACAATTTAAATAAAAACCATTATTCTGTCATTTTAATAATTCATATTCTTTAACAACCGTGATTTAGAATAACTATTAACAATATTTATACCCACATCTATCATTTTCGATACTGTTTTGTCATTTTACCATAACGAGTTAGATAGACAGAAGTCAAGTCAGGTATGTTGGTAAATTATAAGAGTAAAATAATTATATGTGTTGATGTTGGTAAATGATGAGAACTAATTACTTGCGTTGATGTTTAATTTTTTGGATATTGGTAAATTGGTTAAAATAATTATGTGTGTTAATGTTGGTAAATGATGAGAATTAATTACTTGCATTGATGTTTGATTGTTTGGATATTGGTAAATGTTAGGAAATTATTGTATAGGTTGATGTTGAAATTTTTTTATATTTATAAATGTTAAGAGATAATTTTTCATAGGTTGATGTTTGTAAATGATGAGAAATGATTGTATTGTTGATGTTTTAATAGATCATGTAGAATCCTTATTTTGCAGATGATATGATAGTTATTCATGTTATATGCACATTGACCATAGATTTATAGACATCAATTGTTCCTCTCATATTTTTTGAGCTTGTTGAGTTGTATTGTCCGAATCATGTGATGCGACAATTTAACTTTAAACAACACATTCTATTTGATATAGATACGAGCGATCAGTTGCATTCCATTAGCGATTCGGGTAGGCACGTTGATTGAAATTGGATTATTCACATTCTCCATCATATATTGATGTGGGATGCACAAAGAAATTTTATTTTTAGAGAGGTACATCCTATAATTTTTTAGGAGGAATACATGAGCTGGTATTTGAGTATAACACGCCGAATCATTACACCTAACCCAGTGCAAGTTCCTCCACGCGAGGAGATGGAGTATGAGCCACATACACGTCGGATTCAAAATATTGTGAGTATTTATTACTTTTTATAGGCATTGGCAAAATCGTTGTATTTTATTTATGGATTAATAATTTCTATTTACTTCATATTAGGTTGAACAGTTGTTATATGATGGTCGATGTGCTGCAACTAATCTTCGCGATCTCAATGATGATGATGATGATGGACTTGCTTGTTATTATGTATCTTCTTGGTTCGAGACATGTCGTACTACACTTGACCTTTTAGGAGAGACATTGAGCCTAGATGATGTTGTCTCGAATGATGAGACCACACACATAGGTGAAAGTCGTGTTATTGATGAAGCTGATCTATCTTCTTGTCGTCGCAAAAGACATAGATAGCCTCAGATGTATTATTATGTCATGTATAATTATGTTGTGTTATTTTTTCTAGTTAAGAGTTATTTTTATTATTATTAGTTCTGTAATATTCTTTTTTCTAATTGTCATGTTGATTTTAAAGTTATCTTACATATTATGCATTTTCATACTTGGTTTATATAAACATGATTTAATATCATCAAAAAACAGATAACACATGTGAACAAGTTGTTTAAAATTTCAAATCATTCATTAAAAACTTAAAAATTCACAAATAAAAACAATGTTTAAAAAAACACGTATTAATTTGGGATTATAATTAACAAATAAAAATAATGTTAAAATATCATACTTTGAATTACAGGTTTGAGGTTTGATAATTTATGGTTTTGTTTAGCTTTTGGTTATGGTAATTTGGACTTAGTTTTGAATGAAAATTATGTTTAGGATACAACCACTATTTTCATTAACGGTTGTTTAGCGATTCTAACAATAATAACGGTTATATATTACCATTAGTGTTTTTAAACAATCACTATTATAATTAGCACTTAAGTTAAAACTATGTTATTTTTAAAATATTTTTATATCCTGTGATATTTTTCAAAAACAAATTATGACGCTATAATAGTTTAATAAAAGAAAAAAATCTGATAACAATAATTGAAGGAAGACAGAGAATATGTTTAGGACAAGGGTTGGAATAGTGTTGACGGTGACAATTTTTCAACTATTTTACATGCATGGATTTCAGCTTAGAAATCGGATGGGGACAAAATTAAGAGGCCGTTTGGAAGTTCCAGCCAAATTTGATTTAAATTTTTTTTATATATATTTTTATATTATTTTAATGTATTAATATCAAAAATAATTTTTTAAAAATAAAAAATATTATCTTAATATATTTCTGAAAAAAAAAAAAACTTAAACTGCCGCACATAGTAATTAAGAAACTGCCATGTAGATGCTGCGGTCAAATTGTGGTGCTTAGTACTTATATAGTTCATCTAAATTGAGACCCAAATAATTAATTAATCACAGCAAAGTAATTTATCTAAAATTAGTTGGAGTGGCGAATGGTCAGTTTTTTTTTCATAATTTATATTTTTTAAATAAAGTAAAATAGTTTAATAGAATTAAACCATTCCACCCTGCCTTCAGTAGTTAAGGATCTTCGGAGGATTTTAGCAATAACATGATTTAAGGACTGAGGATTGCATGGATTTGTTTGTTGTCTGGACACCGATGTTGTCTCCAATTTGATATGGATTTAGTTATAATTAATTTTGGTGAGGGTTTTTCCTTTTTTGTAAAGTATTGTAGAAGACAATATTTTAAATATTAAATAATGTTATTGAGAGGGATATTGGTTA
>Ga0325414_1003842_pt1 | contig 15675 bp, 7 predicted proteins | sample PopdelMetagenome_8_FD_206183 | JGI IMG/M metagenome (GOLD analysis project Ga0325414, IMG submission 206183) | Populus deltoides microbial communities from Bellville, Georgia, United States - Leaf-PdKOR-R3 | ecosystem: Host-associated > Plants > Phyllosphere > Phylloplane/Leaf | place: USA...
ATTGTGTTGTTGTTAACTATAATTTATACAATAAACCTCCCTGTGGTTCGACCCCGGTCTTGCCGGGTTATTTATTACTTCGACACTCCTGCACTTGGGAGAAGACATCAATCTTTTGGTCGTGTCCCCAGCCAACTCAGGCAGCCAACTCCATCGCCGTTTCCCCCAGCCAGCCATCACCGCCACGCCAGGCGGTTCGCTACCCTTCCCCTAGTTTTTCGTCTTCTCCATGAAAGTTCCACTATTTTGAACAGTGGAACGTGAATTATAGTATTTGTGAGGTGTAAAATTACACGATAAAGTACACCCTCAGGTATTAAAGATACAAGGTGTAAAAATACGTTGCTAAAATTCAGACTTTAGAATGGTTAGGATTTAACCCAATAAGGTAGAGACTTTCTCATGAAGAGAGATCTGCCTTAAGCCTTAGAAAAAACCAACGAATAGAAACTTGACTTAGAAAAAAACAATCTAACAACAATGCAGCTTACCTTAGGTAGAGTGCACTGGGGTGATGCATCTTTCCCTTGCACAACCAGTCTCTTACCTAGACTTTCGCAGACCATAGGTTCCTAGTGACCATAATACTAGGTAGCAACTCCTAAATATTAATCATAACTTTATGATTAAATCCAAAAAATCTTCCCAACACACCACACCTCACACAGGAGGCACGATAAGAGCCTTTGCTGTCGCTAGACGAAGTCGTGCCAGCTTGCGCCCCCGCGACAGTATGGCGACTCCACTAGGGATCACCTTGTCTGGTCAGACTAAGCTTTGCTTGTTTGGCTTTTTGAGGGTCTTTAATTTTAGCTTGCATTTCTACTACTTTAGCATGCATTTTAATTTTGCGAATAAGCCTAATTCTAGGTTAGGTGGGGAGTAGCGGTTTGCCTCATGACTTTCAGTCAGGGTTCAGATTCGTGAAATATCCAGCTATGAGCTGAGTGTTTACTCGGTAATGGCAGTCACACTATGCCCCAACCATTCCTTATAAACCCCTATACTGCCTTCACGTGAGGTGGTCACTGGGCAGTTCATAAACCCTTTTAAGACTAAGTAGAAAGCCTATTTATCATGTAATGACCTAGAACCTTCCTTTAGAGCATGAACTCCTCACATAGTCATTCTGCATGGGTTTTTGCCATTCATGTACATGCATTTGCATCCATACACATACATCCATCCATTGTAAACAACATACATACATGCAACAGGTTGAAATATAAGTCCTCAAAGAGTCTACAACACCCGACTCCGAGCAAGAAAAATTGAAGAGCGTGCTCACCATGACGCCCATTTCCAAGAAGAATTAGAGTCTTTAGAAGCAAGCGTGGCTCGCCTCACTAGCTTACTCGAGCAAAGATTTAGAAATGCCTCTGGTGAAGGTTCTTCTAACTGGCCAGCTATTTTTGTTCAGCCTTCGGCAACAGCTCAACCCGAAGAAACATTGAGTGAACTTGGTCAAGAACCTCCATACAATCCAGCATTTGTGCACTCAATACCACCAGCACTAGCCCCTGTAGTCATAGATCCATTCACCAATGAGTCCCACAATACCAAGTCATCCAATGACATTAATCAAGATAAGATGACGGCGTTGGAAGCCCGGATTAGAGCCATTGAAGGGGTAGACTTGTACGATCTAGTACGGGCAACAGAAATGTGTCTGGTCCCAAATATGGTTGTCTCGAAAAAGTTATGTGTTCCTGAATTCCTCAAATACACTGGAACACAATGCCCCATGACTCATCTTAAATCCTATTGCAACAAAATGGCAGAAGTAGTACACGATGAAAAACTACTGATGCACCTTTTCCAGGATAGCTTAAGTGGGGCGGCATTAAGCTGGTACATGGTATTGGACAACACCAAAATTTGTAAATGGAAAGACTTGGTGGATGCATTTGTGAAGCAATACAAGTACAACATGGACATTGCTCCTAATAGAACCAGTTTGTCCAATCTAGAGAAAAGGGACAAGGAAAGCATAAGGGAATATGCTCAAAGGTGGAGAGATCTAGTTGCTCAAGTACATCCTTCACTGCTGGATAAAGAGATGGTTACTCTGTTTGCCAACACGCTTAAAGACCCATACTACGAGCATGTGATGGGTAGGTCGGCCCAACAATTTACTGATGTTGTGGCAGTAGCTGAGCAGATAGAGCAAAGAGTCAAAAGTGGTAGAATCTCTGCACCTGTGGAAAACAAAAGCTTCGAAGGTAAAAGAAAAGAGGTTGACCATGTTGAGGGTAGCTATAGGGGTAGGAAGAACCCATTCCAAAAATACCACACTCCATCCTTTTCACCCTAAATCGCCAACATCAATCTCAACTCTTCTTTTCCTGACAGAAAACCTAAGCCTCAAATCAAACATAAAAAATCCAAGAATAGCTACCTCCATTACCGCTGCCCTTAAATGAGATGTACCAAAAGCTACTGAGCATCAGCCATATAGCTCCAGAACCCTTGACACCTCTGTAACCACCTTACCCCAACTGGTACAAGCCCGACCTCACTTGCGAGTACCATGCTGGTGCTGCGGTACACAACATTCATACCTATAGTGCCTTTAAAAAGAGGATCATGCATTTGATTAAAGCTGGATGGATAACCTTCAAAGAAACTCCAAACGTGAGTTCAAACTCTCTACCCAATCATGCTTCAGGTACTGGATCGGTGAATGCACTGGAGAGGGAATACTCTGAAAACCTCAAAGCACGAGTAGGTTGTGAAGAAGGCAGTGTGAATTCTCGAGGACAAAGACGAAGTTCTGCCACAAGATGGGAGCATGGCATCTGCCCCTAATAATCACCTCTATTTGATCATGTCTGTAAAGTTATTTTGCTTTTGTCATATTTTAACCTGTTTTAGTCTTGTTGGCAATTCAGCTAATAATGCCACAAGACTCTATGTCAAATGAGCCTTTCTTGTTAATAAGATCATATGTTCATAATGAGCCTTTATTTTTGTTGTTTCATGCAAATAACACATTAAGCGCACTTTATAAACCACTGCAGCAAGAATTCTTTAGTGTTTTTTCTTTTTTTCTCTCCCAAAAAAATAAGCATGACCCCATGTTTTCACAAGGGTTTTTGGAAAATCAAAGTTTTAATACAAAAATAAAAATCAAATTGATGTTTGTTCTAATAAACAAGTTCTGAAAATTCAAGTGATATCCTAACACTTAAAAACATAAAAGACAACCCGAACACCATGAGATAACTTCAAAGCTGCGTTTTGACTGCATGAATAATGAGAAACCATCTTGCATATTCGTATGTGAGAAAGTAAAGCTTGCCGATTTTGAATGAATGCATTTGAAATGAAGAAAGACCATCTTTGATCATCCTTTCACAAATTCTAGAAAATCCCTTGCAGTCCCTTTTTAAGCCTAATGCATTTTTCTTGAAAAAATAACCTTGGCTAGGATCACACCCTACACTAGGAGGCAAGTGCAAAAAAATCCTTAATGACTAAAACAACCTTGGGGGCATGAAAAGTCCTCAATGATAAAAGAGCCCAAACAACACTGGGCGCATGAAACAAAATCCTCAATGATCAAAAGTGCCTAAACAAAGTTGGGGGGCATGAAAGAGTTCCAAAAATATTTGAGCATGCCACAAAAATCACTAATATAATGATGCTCAAAACCAAAAGAAGAAAAAGACCAACATTGGGGGGCACCATGGACCATTTTGCAAATCAATTCCAAGGTCCAGAAATGTATGAACCAAAAAAGAGTTTGGGATATAAGCACTAGCGATCCTTAGTCTTAAAGTCCCTTAAACACCTTTTGAGCCTATAAATATCATTTTCTTCATAGCCAAGAGCCGAAACCTACGTTAAGTGCCCAATCAAGCCCTTTCTGATCAAAGACAGACAATCTGGATCGGTAGACTTTGTTTTCTCATGTGAAACATGTCATTATTCATGTAAGCAAAATGAATGCTTTAAAAACTGGTTCTTTAAAACCCTCAGATTGGATCTTGAACCCTTTTGACCAATCAAAACATCACTTCACTTCATCAAAAGCAAAACAAAATTTTCAACACTTATGTAAACCTATCTATAAGAATAGCTTGAATTTTTCAGAACAAGTTTGTTTTGAACAAACATCAAAATGATTTTTCGGAATAGCTTTGAAATTCCAAAAATTCTCCATGAAAACAACTCCTTATAAATAACCAAATCTTCTTCCATATAACCTCATCCCCAAGGAAAACCCAAATTAAACACTTGGAGACATGATCAAACTAGGGGGCAGTCCACCAAAACATATAGGGCTGGCTCTATGATTCCTCTTTTAAGAAAACATCAGATATAGTGCATAGCTAGCAATCCTTCAGATAAAGGTTTGTGGATAAAGAAGTATGCTGGTCCCCCTCAGAGGTTAAAATCACAAGATATGACTTGAGCAAGCAAGAGCGAAAAGAGCCATTAAAGCTTACTATCAGAGACTCAAACTTTTGAGAAAATGAAAACTCCATGAAGAAAAGATGACCTATATTTCTCAGGTAAGTATACATACATATTAATCATGATGCATTACTTTCATCCCTGACAGATTGGTGTCTCATCATCACTTCTTTTTGAGCGGGCTGTTGAGCCCTCATCATTTAGATAGTGTGTTTTCTAGCCCTATCTATCTCTTTTCGAGTGTGCCTTCGAGCCCTATCTATCTCTTTTCGAGTGTGCCTTCGAGCCCTCACCTCCTAGATAGTGTGTTTTCTAACCCTGCCTCCTTTCGAGTGCACCTTAGAGCACTCGACCACTTTGGGTAGTGTGTTTTCTAACCCTGCCTTATTTTGAGTGCGCCTTAGAGCCCTCGACCATCTTAGGTAGTGCGTTTCCTATCCTTACCTCTTTTTAGTGTGTTTTTAAGCCCTCACCTCATGGGTAGTGCGTTTTCTAACCTTGCCTCATTTTGAGTGCGCCTATGACCTCTCACCTCTAAGGTAGTATGTTTTGTAACCCTACCTCCTTTCGAGTGCGCTTTCCATCCCTCGTTCTCCTTTAGGTCCTATTTAGGTCTTATCTCTTTTTGAATGCTCCTTTGAGCTCCCATCTCTTGAATAGTGCGCCTTCAAGCCCTATTATTTCGTCTCTTCAAGACATTTCATTTTTCTCACTTAGGTAGGTCACCCATCATAATCAAACCTTTTTGAAAACTCTTTTCTTCTTTCATTTGGGCCGGTTGCCTATTACAATGAAACCATTTTTTTTTAGAAATCCTCGCATTTCTCACCACCTCTAAAAATGTTACATCTGGGCAAGTCGCCCATTACAATAATACCACTTTGAAAAATCTCTGTATTTTTCACCATTTTGAAAAATCTTCGTGTTTTTCACCTGGGTAGGTCACCTATTACAATAAGACCACCTCAAAAGGATTCATCATTTCTCAATATGATGAGTCCATCATCTCTCATTCTTCTTTTTCTTCTTTACAATGCTTACTATCTAAAGTCTTTTACGAGACTTTCTATCGTAAGCATTGTAAAGAGGAGGGCAACTATCATAACCCAATTCTGGGTTATTCCTAAAAAATCATCTTTTTTTCTAAATAAAAAAATAAAATAAAGGCTGGCAACGTGGAGAAAGCAGGCTGGGGAATCAAACTACAATTTTGGACGAAATTCAAGTCCTAATTGTACCCCATTATGCCAAAACATGGAGAAAAATGCAAATTTAAGGTCAAATTAAATTATTATTGGACGAATTTGCATAAAAATTATGTCCAATGACATAATTAAATTTTTTAATATGCCAATTAGATTTAATCATGGGCCAAATTAAATTTTAATTATGTTTAAGAATTAATTTGGGTCCTATTGAAGGATTTAATCAAGTGCAAGGACTTAATTATACTATAAATGGGTCAAATTAATTTTATTTGGGGCTTAATTAGTGAAAACTTAAGTTTAGGAGCCTAAGTTAGGCTTAATTAAGACGATTGAAATTTTAAGAGATCAAATTTAATTTTTACCAAGTTAATTGATTGAAATCAAGGGCAAAATTGCTAGAAAATTGAAGTTTTGGGGTCAATTAGGGGCTAAATTTAAGAAATTCGCAACCAATGACCAATCTGCAAAAAGCGCCAAACAATAGGGGTTTAATTGACAAAAACCGGGTGTGAAATTGAAGAAATTGAAAGTTTAATGGTCAATTAGGAATTAAATTACATAAATCCGAGACCAAGAACCATATTGGAAAAGGCGTAACTTCGGGGTTCCAATTGAAGTTCAACAGGGGCTTAATTACATTAAATCAAAAGTTTAGGGTCAATTAGGGGTTTAATTGAAAGAAATTGAAAGTTGGAGGACTAAATTAAAAATCAGTTTAAATCCCTAATTCAAACCCAAAACGGCGCCGTGTTGAGTTAAAAAAAAAGAGGGACCAGACGACGCGTCGTCTAGTAACTATTCATTATCTTCTTCTTTTACCCAGGTAAAGCTGGGCCGGTACCTACTTTGCATGTGTATTTAATGCACTTAACGTCCACCAAATTTAACAAAACTTGCACGAAAATGATCCTCTACAGTTCATCTACAACTCTATGTGTATAGTTCAGTCTTAATGATAACCCGCTGCAGATTTTCTTCTTCTACTTCTTCTTCTTTCTTCCTCTACCACAGGAAACCAACACTGTCACATTTCTTCCTCTAGCACCGCCTTAAGCAACCACCACCACCAGCAGTGGTATGGAAACCATCATTTCCACCACAAGCCGCCGTCCAAACACCTTCTTTCAGAAGTAACAGTCGTGACTTTCTCCTTCCTCTCCTCTCTGCAGATTTCCTTTTCTTTCTTTTTTAGTTGCAGCCGCTCCAGCCAACTCCACCGCCGTTTCCACCGCCACGCCAGGTGGTCCGCTACCCTTCCCCTGGTTCTTCGTCTTCTCCATGAAAGTTCCATTGTTTTGAACAGTGGAATGCAAATTATAATTCATGTCTACTGTTCCAGTGGACCTTGGGCCAGACCAGTTCTGGCCCAGTCTAAACGGTCGGGCTGGGTCTGGTGCAGCCCCAAAAAAAATTAAAAAAATGTAAAAATCATTTAAAAAAATGTGATTTTCTTAAATATTTTTCTACTAATTTTGTATATTTACACTCTAAAATACAAATCCAATATTAAAATACCTGGTTTTCTCTAAAATATTTCAAAAAAAATAAATTTCAAAACATTTTCAAAAAGAAAAAAATATTTTATTGCATACAGCCAAATCCTAAAATTTTTTCAAGCATATTTTTCATTAAAAAAATCAAAATTCGCATCCTTTTCATGTTTAAAAAAATAAAAAAAGTATATCGTAACCAGTTTATGATTATCCATTAGGATTTAGCCAACATGTCAAAAATATTTTTCCAATCTTTTTTTAGGATCCCGATATAGACTTTAATATTTGTGAGGTGTAAAATTACATGATAAAGTACACCCTCAGGTATTAAAGATATAAGGTGTAAAAATGCGATGCTAAAATTCAGACTTTAGAATGGTTAGGATTTAACCCCATAAGGTAGAGACTTTCTCATAAAGAAAGATCTACCTTAAACCTTAGAAAAAACCAACGAATAGAAACCCGACTTAGAAAAAAAAAATCAAACAACAATGCAGCTTACCTTAGGTAGAGTGCACTGAGAGTGATGCATCTTCCCCTTGCACAACTAGTCCCTTACCCAGACTCTTGCAGACCATAGGTTCCTAATGACCATAATACTAGGTGGCGACTCCTAAACATTAATCATAACTTTGTGATTAAATCCAAAAAGCTTTCCCAACAACACACTATACCTCACACAAGAGGCACGACAAGAGCCTCCACCGTTGCCAGACAACGTTGTGCCGGCTCGCGCCCCCGCGACAATGTAAAACAAGTATATATAAATAGTAAAACCTACATAATCAACAATTAGGCTTCTAGCTTACTAAAATAAAATGTCCAACAATAACATAAAGTAAGCCTAATAATTAAACCATATAAAATTCAATCACATAGGCTTAAGCTAATCGCCTAACCAAAGAGTGACGGGTTTTGGTTATTCTTCATCATCCTATATCATATGCATGTGTGAATAGTGTCTTGGATTTTATATCCCTACCATTTCTTTCAAGGTTAGAAGAACTCAACCCTATTGAGTATAGTTCTAGAAGACTCCGATAATATTTCAAAAGAACATGATCAAGTTGTCACAATATTGTTCTAGTAATACAAGTATAGTCCAAAGCAAGTTGCTCGATCCATGAACTAGATTCACCATCCCTAGAATAAATAAGTTATACATTCTAAATAACATTTATATGTCATGTTTATCCCAATGATAAGGTAATGAAGTAGAGATTTCAAAAGGAACATCAATGATATGTTGTTGCCATTTATATATAACAAGTCTTTTATGTTAAGAGTAGAGCTAACATCTAAGTTTAGTTGTAGGTTATTGATAGAAATATTTGATTCAACCATTTGTAACACTTTAGATTGTCTAGTACTACTTCTTGCAATTTTTAACTTGTTTCAAGAGGGTACAATTCAGGTCTAATCTGTATTATGAAATAATCTATAATATTTAATGCATCAAGACACTTGTCACAACATGCTTTAATACCTAGATATGTATGAGACTTTTCCAAATTTGAGGGAAAAAATATGAAAATAGATGACTACTTAGTAATTAGAGAAAACTAAAGATCATAAAATAAGCATTAGTCTTAGATATTAAGGTAAGAGGTTAGTTATATATACAGAAAAAACAACGTCATCCTTACCACATCATTTATTACGAAAAGTTACTTTTGCTATTTTTTCCTTTGAAAATTATCCTTTTTATTGTCATTAAATATCCTAATTATTTTATAAGTTTATTTACAATTTATATTTTAATTTATTTTTAATTACATGTTGAAAAATTCAATTCTAGCTCTTAAAAAAAATAATACTCATTGATTTGACCATGTAATAATAATTTAGCATCGATCCTTTAAAAAAAAGACTAATAAAAAAGATTATTTGTGAAAAATTCAACATCAGTCTCTTAAAAACAATTTATAAAAAAAAAATCATTAAAAAAAAAATTTGAAATCGGTCTCTAGAAAAGAAAACTTTAAAAAGGCCCATTTAAAGTTCTAATTTTCAGATTTCTAAATCAAACCTAAAGACCTACGATGATGATTTTAAAAAATAAAAATAAAAACTACAACTCTTGTTCTATTAATATTTTGTGCTTGCATTTTATATCTATAAATCATGGTTTATTATCAGAACCCTAAGAAGAAGTGAACAAAATCCTGGACTCAAATTAAAAGACTATAAAACAAACTTATGATATTATTGGATCAACAAGCATATGTAAATGGTTTAAGCACATGAATGAAGACCAAAATACCCAAGGTTTGCTCTCTATTTTCCTATTTACATTCTGCAGACATGGAAAGATTTTAGAAAAGAGAAGCTCTAAAGAAACAAAGGATTGTTATTATTTTTTTTATAACAAGCATCAATTGTGCTTCCCTCATGACAGCATTCAGTTTAATCTTATCAACACACACCACGGAACAATTCTCTAGTTTTGAGCAGTTTTTAGTCACAGTAAGATGTGGTAATAACTGCTAGATAGTGCAAGTTGTAAAATGCCTATCACTACACAGGAAAATGAACAACTCATTCTGATTGAGATGAATATGCAACGTCTATACATTCCAACTCCAAAACAAAACAAAAAATCAAGATTTATAAACATCATTTACTCCATGGAAACACATCAAGTACTAATATGGACTATCATAAGGAAACAAAGGATCATCATCATCATCATAATCTTGCTTTTGTTCCTAAAACAACACTAGATTGCAGATTTATTGATTTTTTATAATAAAAAAAACCCTGTATTGTAATAACAAGTCACTCTTAGCTTGAACATCTCAAGTTCATGAATTACCTAATAGCTTGTTTAAGGATTGCAGCAATTAATCTTTGGACAAAACATGGATTGCCATTAGATCAAAGACACTTCCTAACAAACCTGTGTTTATTCATAATTATATATATATATATATTGCAGACTTGGAAAAGCTACTTAGATGATGATATATTCTTCCTAAATTGTAATGAGGAGATGGTACATATTCAAGATTAAATTTTGTAAAGAAAGACAAATGATGTATTAGCCAAAACTTACAATATCTGTGTTGTTTCTGTTGTCATGAGAACTAAAAATTTTGGTGACTAGAAAAAAATTTATGCACTGTTAGCCTTTACTAACAGTTATCTTTCTGTTTATTTTTGCTACTAGAAAAAGCAACTTCAACAAACTCAGGTTTATATACAAGGAGACATTGGTTATAAATTTTTGGAAATACATACATACTGTGGTGGAGAAATGGATACTGTTTTGACACAACTGTATCCTTAATTTGATGCAGATATATACCAAGAAACAATACGAATTTAAGGATAAAACCAACATATGTAACATGTTATCATCAAAGAAATTACTCATACCTGGTTTAGTAGAACTAAAAGCCTCTGGTGTGACCATAGAACTTTGGATGATAATGAATTGAAGTTGTGGAAATTGTCGCCAAATCTGTAATTATCTTGACATTGTTGCTACTGTCCCAATACTATTTCTATCTTTATTTCTCTTGTTCTTGTCTTTTTTCTTAAGTTCAAACAAGACTTCTAAGTTGATTTCCAACTCTTCCCTACAATAAACTTCTCCATAAGAACTTTGGAACAAATTAGGGTAGTATAAGTAAGTGTTATTGTCAAATTCCTATCTTCTTTCTTTTCTTGCTAACCATATTTTTTGTTTCTTCTCCCCTCTCAATTTTTTGTGCCCCTTTCTTATTCTCATCTTTACTATTTATATGCATAAGGAATGAAGAAATTCAGGGCTACAATCACTCAAGTATCCCATTAAAGGCCATTGGAACGTTTCAGAATCTTTTGCGGGTTTGGTGTTTTGCAAGGATTGTGGGGATGATTTATGGCATTAAAACAAGATTTTATCCATTAGAAACGTATTTGGAACGCTGAAAACCAATTTCCACATGATTGTATCTTATCTGGAGATCAATCATAACTGAAGATTGACGCTAAAGATTGCTTGAAAAGGGGTTGTTTTTTGGTAAGATGTCGTTTCACTTCTCTCTTTTTTCTTCTTTTGTTTTTTGGATTCAACTTATAAAAATGCTGTTGTTTTTGGAAAGGCTAACAATTCAATCATGTCCTACAATTTTCAACCTTTTTCATTACAATCCTTGTCTTTTTAGATTTTTCAATTTTCATTCAATTAGAGTTTTAATTTTAGATTTTCTTTTCAATTCAATCCCTAAATAAATTAATAAAACCGTGAATTTAAGCATTTATTCCACTTAAGTCTTTGGTTCCCAAAATTATGCATTTTAGGTCAATTTTATCATAAATCCCATTTTTATTTTCAATCGTGTGCCTTAAATTGGCCATCTTTATCAAATTCACCCTTGGTTTTTTAATTTTTCAAATCTTAGCCAAATTAAGCCATTTCCCTTCAATTTCTCTTCATTGGAGTCCACAATCACAATCCAAACCATTCCTGTATTTTTTAAAATTTCCCAAAATCAATTTTTAATTTGTGAAACTCAATTATTTGTTCAATTTTGCCCCCATCTATATATATTTTTTATTTTTTAAAACTTAATTTGACACGTAAAATTAAATAAAAATGAAAAAAATAAACAAAATTATTAGAATTGACTGAATTTATTAAAAAGGTCTTTTTAGATTTTTTTTCTATTTTTGGAATATATATAAAAAATGAAGGGGTCAAAATTAGGTTATTATAACATTTTTGTAAATCAACTTGAAATTTGTATTGTTCATTATTTGCATCCCAACACACAAATCAAGAATTGTACATGCAAAAAACTCAAGTAACTTAGACATCTGAGTGTGAGGAGACACGAGAATAAGATGTGTATACCTCTTAGGTTTGTGATCATGAACACTATATGATTGAGGTTGTAAAATGGGACAAACACTAATCAAAATATGAGTAGATATAGATTTGACATAACTTAGTAAATTGAAATCATCCTTATTTTTTTAATCATGTATAAAAGGTAAGGATATAAAGACCTTAGCATATCATTTAAAATTTATGACATGCTGGATCCAGAGTATAAGAATTAAGGAGTTATGGATTTCATAAGGACAACTATTTTGAGACTCCTCTATTATCTCTTTAGTCACTCTCACTAGAGAGTTTCTTTAAACTTCCTCTACAACTAAAACATACACAACAAATTTTTCTTAAGCCTTATTCCAAAACACATTTGAATTTATTATGTCAATTCCTTTTTCTTTCGTATTTTTCCTTTATGTCTTATTCCTATCGTTAGGCTTTGAAAATAAGCAGATAAATTGGAAACTTTTACATTTAAAAGTGAAAGAACTTGAATTTGATCGATCATAATTGGTAACGTCCAGATCATATAGTCATAGCCTAGCCAAAATAACATATCCTACATCTATTATAATCACATCACACCAGATCTTATTATGATAGTCTAGGAATTTGATGGGGAAATATATATCTCCTTAAGTACTATAGAGGTATTATCAACCCATAACACATTATGTGGCTTAAGATAGGGAACAAGGTTTAAGCCTATGAAAGCTATAATATTTAAAGATACTGTATTGATACAAATCTCATTATCAATGATGATCTTGTAACTTTTATCCTTACAATTGATACAGGTATTAAAGATATCAATTATTCTCCAATCTTTAGTTCTCTCAGGTTATGTCAAGGCAAGTCTAATTGAACCTAACTTAGTTGTCCCAAAATCTATGGTGTTTTACTCATGAATGGATCAAAAGATATCACTAGTTTAGTTTTATACTTGTACATTGTCATCCATGATAATTTTTTTATTAAAGACCCATATATATGCAATAGGTTTTATCTTTTTAGATAGATCAACTAAGATCTATACCTAGTTGATATATATATGGAACCCATCTTAGACTTTATGGCCTCAAGCTATTCCTCCGAATCAATATTAGATATTGCTTTCATGTAGTTGGTAGGCTCATCAAGTATAACTCGTCATTTTCAACTTCTATAAGAAGTCCGTTTCTCATTGGTGCATGACATGTCCTACCAAATCTATAGAGTTTTTATATTTTTTGAGATTTAAGTTGAACATCCAATGTTTTAGTCTTAGGCTTAGGTTCTAGATATCATTTTGTGATTCTTGAACTTCTTCAAGTTCTATTTTCCTCTTACTTCTCCTTTCAAAAACAAATTATTTCTTTAGAAAAGTAATTGTAACACCCTTTAATTCATAGTATTCATAAAGGAACTTTGAGCCTTAAACAAGGTAATTTTTTTAAATTTAAAACTAATCTTACAATTCAAATCATATAATCGTACAATCATTATGATTTATTACTCTTAGATCTTTACCAAAATTTCAACATATTTTTCTTTATTCGTGTCATTAATCAGTTTTTCTCTTCTTTTAATAACCTAAATAAAATTCAATTGGGGTCTTAAATCTCGTAAACAAACAAATCATATTTAAGTATTGGCATCGTGTCTCTCAATCAAACAATCATCATATCAGACAAAATATACATTTTAAGTATTCATTTGAACATATAAAACAATCACATTTAACTTTACATTTACGATTAATTACACAACTAAAAATCTAGGTTGTCCAAATTCTACTTATATTATCTAATTATTTTTTAAAAAACATGTCTAAAAGATAACTTAATTTGTTACAACAATTTTGGTACAATAATCCGTATAAGTGCTCCCCATTTGATAAGTTCAATCAATAGCAAATAGAGATATGAAAAACCCCCTGAAAATATAGGTTTAATATTAAACCAGTTGGTCAGAAATTAACATTCTTACATAAAAAGACTCTTCAGTCCACACTAAATAATTCTTATCATGCTATAAGCAACACATTTATTATCAAGTACACTTATTAACCATGTTACTTCTATCTTTTACAATTCTCATACCTCACTTTCCATTCCTCAAGTTGCATTATTATTGTCTACTCATCGGCTAACATTAATCTCTACTTTTCTTTGATACAATTCATTCTTTTTATCAAAATAATTAAGAATTTCATCTTATTTAAGGATCTATTTAAGATATTTGCTTTATCAATCCTTACCTCCAAGGTTCATGTAATTCATATTCATGTCCACATGTTTATCTTTATATTATATGCTTGAAACAAGGTGAATTCATTCTTAGTGCTTATGTCCAGTACGCTCTTCAGAAAAATGGATTATACTCCTTGTATTATCCTGCAATACCCCTATATATTCATCAATACTGCTTTTATCTAATCATACACACTAATTATTCAGTCATCACTTTTTTTCATATTTTAATCCATATTTAACATTGCATCCTCCATCATTTTGTTCAAATATTTCCTATTCATATAATAACTCATACATTTACATGCACACACTTACTATAACCTTAGAGTTCACACTTTTCCACATCCCTTGTCATAACTTTTCTTTCTTTTTTATTTGGAATTACCTTATCAATAGACTATCCATGACTTATGGACTAATATATAGGCCATCTCATAATATACATAAATCACCTTAATAACCCTCATTGATTTCTCATTCACTCATTTAAAGCCTCCCGAAGTTACATTCTTTATTTCGCTCTCCAAAACATCTCAGTTCCTAACAAAATAACTCCATAAGATATCATATAAGATTGTCTAACACAACCTTTAAATACTCCATGTCACGCTATCAGAGCAACCCCAATACATGTTTTGCTAAAATGTCAAAACAACCATTGGATATGCCTCATCACAATATCAGACAACCCTACCTTGTACCGTACAAGGATGTCAAAACAATCTTTATCAAACCTTGTTATGCTAGTCAAAAATATCCATTATCTTTTTATGATCATGCTGTCGAAACAGCTACCACCTGCACATAACCATTTTATCAAAATAACCATTTTTAGCATCACCATTAAACTACTTATCCATGTAATGTTGTGGATTACACCTAATCCTCTAACATATAATTATCACACAACTCAATTTCTTTCTTTTGTTCTTTCTAATAACTTTTCATAGAATATTTAAGTCTTTCCTTCTTTGTTACATCCTTTGAATTCAATCTTAAATACATCACTACAATGTGTGGTCATCCATCCATCCTCAATATCAGAGTACCTAACATTATTGGTCCTCACCCTTATGGTTTACTAACTAATTAAATCATGGTATCAATATTGACTAACACCATCATTCCTTTACCATAGTTGTCATGTTTTTTCCTCTCTTTTTTCTAAGTCATTACACAAGCTTTTTTTTTTCTTTTTTTTTCCATTACCAATCTAACTTTTAACCTTCATCTTTATGGGTTTATCCATATTCTGGCTATCCTTCACGGATTTCAATCAATCCGGTGAACCCTTATGGTTGCCACTAATCTGACCATCCAACATGAATGTCAATTAATCTGGCGAACCCTAATGGTTGCCAACAATTCAACTATCTAACATAGATACTAATTAATCTAGTGAACCCTTACAGTTGCCAACAATTTAACCATCACACACAGATGCTAATCAATCTGGCAAAACCTTATGGTTGCCAACAATCCAACCATCTCATACAGAT
>Ga0325414_1003843_pt1 | contig 15673 bp, 6 predicted proteins | sample PopdelMetagenome_8_FD_206183 | JGI IMG/M metagenome (GOLD analysis project Ga0325414, IMG submission 206183) | Populus deltoides microbial communities from Bellville, Georgia, United States - Leaf-PdKOR-R3 | ecosystem: Host-associated > Plants > Phyllosphere > Phylloplane/Leaf | place: USA...
GAGTTGGAATTATTCGCGATCGAATATTCACTGGCGCCAGAGTCAGGAATATTATAAACAAATCATCATAGCATAAGCGAATAAATGTTTAGCAATTTAAGACAAAACCAACAATGCAGTCTGCCTTAGGCAGAACGTTTAAGGGGTGATAATATCTTCCCTTTTACGTAACCAGTCCCGTACCATAGAATCTCTGTTGACCAGTTAGGGTTCCTAGTGACCATAATACTAGGTGGCGACTCCTTAAACAAGACATTTTTCCTAAAAGAATAAGATGCCAGAAATCTGTTCTTTTTCCATATTCGAGAGTTATTTTTAGGGCCGCCGTGATGTCGGGTGCGACAAACCTCATCAAATTCTTAACAAACATCCTAAAACAAAACAAAAATAGATTTTAAGTATGAGTCACTATTGACTAATTATCTCGTTTTGATGAAAAATAAATTAATTTGTGGCTTTGCTTGGGCCTTTCTGCATCATCAATTGTATTCTTATATGTTTTATGTTAGGGCTTCGGGAGAGAGAAATAAAAAAATATGAAGAGTGAGAAATAAAAAATGTAATTAAATTGAAAAAGATTATCTTTTCTTTTCCATGTAGATAGCATAAAATAGTTTATAAAGAGTTTTAAAATCAAATGATAACTAGAAAAATAATAATTTATTATTAGGAAGACCCATCTATTTAAAGTAAAAAACATTCCACCATCCAACACTTAAGCACTAAATAATGAAAAAATCTCCCTCTTGCCTCTCCTTATTATGCACTTGCGCAAGGTATAATATAACCCCATTGCACTTGAGGTTGTGGCTCAGCAGTGAAAGGAACTTGTAGGATTAGTTGTGATGCACGTAAGTTGGTTCGAACATCCCGGATTATTAAAAAAAATAAAAAGATTGAACCTTGTCAAAATAGCCGGATACATTTATATATATATGGTAAGAGATAAAATATTTCAATTCTAACTCTAGTTAGTGAGACTCTCAAGCATAAAATAAAAAAACAAGTTGTGAATTCTAAGCTGTTGCCTCCAATATTGTTTTAACAAAATTTTTTTTTTTTTTTAACTGAAGTGTCCGAACTAGTTTTCCCATCTCAACTACTCCTTGATTCTTGTGCCATACCCACAGAAGTTTCCCATACAAAAATAGAGTAAGTTTCCCACACATGTGGTTCACTCTCATACGTTATATAAGGCGAAAGGAAGGCATAATGTGATCCGTACTGAAATCAGCTTGCTATTGTTCACAAGTCTGACAATTAAATTCTAATCTTCGACATATAATTGTACATTATTTAATTTTTTTCGACATAATACTTGCCTTGGCATACTTAATGAGGAAGAAAAGCAAATTCTACTTTAAATTGGAAATAATCCTTAAATATTGGGTTTTTATAAATTAACTCTTGTTGAATATTGGCAAAAAAAAAAAAAAAAACTAAATAGGTAAAAAACATACAAGAAAATCACAACTTCTTTTTACCATATCTGGATCGAGAAACTTTTTATTCTTACATCTTTTGCATGAACATTTAATACCGCCTTAACTAATATTTTTCAAATTAGATATTGCATAATTAACCTCATTATAATAGGTCATCATTTGCAATCCTTGAGGTGAATCTTTATGCATCCATGAACGATTTTTCATAACTTCTATCAAACCTATATAAAATAATGATGACAACATGTATTAATTAACTACATTAACTAAATAAATTTATAAAAATTTTAGCTTAACTCAAGCTTATTCAATATATTTTAATACTTCTCTTAATTTATTATCATTTATCTACATAAATGCAAATTTGTACACATTTTCTAGAAATAACAACATGGCAATAAGATTGATAAAATATAAAACATACCTGTTAAATAAGCCACTATTTATTTCATCACAAAACACCTAAGTCGATAATTGACATAAATTTTAATAATTTACAAACAAATATAATTTTATAAAATCTAAAACAAACTTTAACATGTACAAATCATAAATTCATACAACAAGTATGTTTAAGAAAAAACTATAAAATAAGTAAACGACCAAACAAAATACATATACTAAAATAAATATGCAAAAAAAAAAAAGATTTTAAAATTGTGTTCAAGTTAAAAATAAGATAGACTTACTTATTTAAGGTGGAGAATACTCAATAAAATTTGAAACACAACATGAATGCCAACAAACTGAGTGTTGCGGCAGCTAAAAAAGTTGTAAGAGGTTGAGTGGGGCGGGGTGGCTATTTGTTGCAGAAAAAAAATAGACAAGGAAGAAGTAGAAATGGAGGAGGGGGGAGGAGGGTCGAGTTCCGGGTTATAAATTAAATATTACTAATGGATTGATCGACATGATTATTTTAATGGTAACTTCGTCGGTAATTCTGTTGGTATAAATGTTACATCATCGTACAATTTGTCTTTTTGAATATCGCTGTAGTACCATCCATAATGATGTCGGAATATAATGATAAAAGTTTTTCGTCAGGATATTCACAGGAAAATTTTACTAGGCTAATTTCATCGGTAATTTTGTTTGTAAAACTTACACTTCATCGTATTGTTTGACTTTTTTTTCCTTCTTTTCCTCCTATAATTCCCTTAATATATACCGTAAGAATATTTTAGTTGTTGTTTACTGATGAAATTAATAATAAAAAAATTTAGTCAATAAATATTGCTGTAATAAAAAAAAAAATTATGTTGATGTTTTGGTTTATATGTGTGAATTTTCTAGCAGTGACTCTTTTATATTGTTTCTTTTTCACTTGATAACTTATTCATGTAATAAGATCTTCATTAATTCTATTGTGTTTATAAGTAAAAGCATCCTTTTTTGTTTTTAGTTATATATATAAACAACACCCACTTTTAAAGCCTGTCAAGAATGAAACTTGTTTAGAAGTATGATTGTGATTGTTTTTTAAAATATTTTTTACTTGAAAATGTATCAAAATAATATTTTTTATTTTTTAAAAATTATTTTTGATATCAGCGTATCAAAATGATTTAAAAATAAAAAAAAATTAATTTGAAGCAAATAAAAAAAATTAAAATTTTTAAAAAACACTTTTAAAATACAAAAATAAAAAATACAAAATGCAACCAACTTTTTGTGTGGCAAAGGTGGAGTGGGACTAGGTATCTAGAATATTAACAAACTACATTTAACAAAAAAAATTAATTAAAAAAAAAAGATAAAAGCACAAAAAAAAAAAAAACAAAGACACAAGCAAGAAAAGAAAAACAAAGACAAAAGCATAAAAAACGAAAGATATTAGCCTTTTACAATACACACAAACACACACACACACACACACATATATATATAGATGACACAATTTTAATTAATTACTTCCAACGCACTTTATAAAGAAAGAGTCAGGAAGGTATCGTTCTCATGGTATCCGTTTTTACATGTTTTTTTTTTCTCTAAAATAACATGTTGTATTCGTATTGTAATTTATTTATTTTCTTGCTTAGCTTTCTTGAGAATTTTGTTTGGCTGTATGAGAGAAGTGTAATTCTCTGTTTCGAAGGAAGAAATCTCATAAAAAAGCTTATTTCCCTTCACAATGGGGGAAAAAAACGATAAAGATTGCCCCCCAAAAGTAATGCTGCCAAATTCCCCGTAAAATGTATTAAAAAATAACACCCACTAGTATTATGATAATGACATAATTTAAATAATGACATAATTTAAAGGGGCTGGCCACAAAAGTACCATAGTTTGAAGAGAACGCGCCGCGCCGCGTTTGAACGCTGCATTCCAACAACCCCTACAAAAAATCTCCGTCTTTCCCATTGATCTGAAGTATAATTATGAGCATTGAGAAGATTATTATATCTTTGAAAGCCAACTAAACCAGTTTAAAAAAAAGAAGAAGAAAAGAACGAGGAGTGAAAGAACAACATAAATCCCGAAAAAAATAAAAGCATTTGCTAAATAAAAAAAATAGCAGAGCTAAAATATTTTGATTTTGATATAAAAATTAAAATAATAAAATTATTTTAATATATTTTCAAGTAAAAATAATAAAAAAAATAATGATAATATTTATAAATGTATATTAAATACACTTACAATGCGGTATATTTACAATGCGGTATAGTAGAAGTATTTTTTAATTTAAAATATATTTTATTAATTTTTTAATTTTTTATATAAAATAATTAAAAGACATCTAAAAATATTATTTTAAATAAAAAAATATTTTAAAAAATAAAAATAAAAACTAAAAGTCGTACTCGTATTCACCGCCGGTTCAGTTTTTAAAAAATAAATAAATTCGTAGCTAAAGCACCTACTCTACGCATTTTCACTATATAAATTGACCTCGTCCATAACAAATACCCACGGCCACTCAACGCTCTCTTCTCTAAACTCTTTGCTTCTGCTTACCGGTACCGGTGTCTGCTTTCGACTCGTTCAGGTGATGAATCCTATCGATTCTGATCTCACTTTGAACAGTACTAATTGTCTTTTAATCGTTTCTTTTTTCTTTTCTTTTTTAATTAGTTGAGTTATGGACGGCTACAGCAATCACCTGCCTGCCCAAGACTCCACCACTATCGGAGGCCAATATTTGGCTCTTATAGGAGGAGCTGCTGGGAGCCTCCTCTTTCTACTTGCTTTGATAATCTACGTGTTCCTCAAGAGGTGCGACTGCACCATGACATTCAGGATGAGATCTGGTGATGCTTCCATCAGGCCAGTGGAAGCCTGATGAAACAAGGAGGTAGGATATTGTAATTATAACAAGCTGGCTTACACACACACACACACACATCAAAGGACTTCAAGCTGGATGAAGTGATGTTTGATGTTTCTGTTAAGAATGACTTGTTTAGCAGCTTTGCCATGCGAAAATGGGAATTGGCAGTTTGAAGAAGCTAGTACCTTGATGTTTTTCTTCTTCTTCTTCTTCTTCTTCTTCTTTAGGGTTAGACTGAAAAATTTAATCGAATTTCTCTCTCTCTCTCTCTCTCTCTCTCTCTCTCTCTCGTTTCATTAATATTTTTTTAAGGCATGTGATCTCTTCTGTTTCACACAGCTGATTGAATTGAATATGTTCTAATTAAAACTTTTATTTATTTTGATGTGTATATATTGCAGGAAGAGCGGTCTTCATCAAGGATGGAACTTGTGATGTTATGTTTCTTCTTTCTTTCTTTGGTTTTTTTTTTTTTGTTGGCATGAATAAATTTTATAGCAGCAGCAAGCCTTCCTTGACAGTCAGGGATCACTTGGCAGTTTGTTGTTATCCTTTTGTATCTTCAAACTAGTTAATTTTTTGCATGGTTGAACTGGTTTCTTTTAATAAAATGATGTCATCCTTTAGTATCCATATTTACGGCAATGGATATTATTAAATTAAAAGAAATCAAATCAAGCAACTTTAACATTATTATTGTTATTTGAAATTTTATTTAAAAAAATAAATTGGTTGCGGTTATTCTTAAAACTTATTATTTATTTGATCTAGTCTTAGAATTAATAACAAAATACTCTTACCCTAATTTCTAATAATCATGAAGATTGATAGCTTATGTGTTCGCATGGTTTTTATTTCAAAATGTCGTGTAACGTGTTTTTTCCAAGGGAGGAATGTTTTCTATTTGAGAAAAATGATAACCAGGATTGAAGACAAACGGGCCAAGAAATTCTTTTTATTAATAATTGGCAAAAATTAATATTTTTTAGGGATAAGTTAGGACTTTTTTTGAAGAAAAAAAAAAAAGGAACGCAAATGTATGGTAATTCTTGTTTTTTTATTTTTTTTTTTATCGTGGATGTATCGTATTTTTACCAGGGAGGAAAGTTTCCATTCATTTCGAAAAAATACATATTTTCTCAAAGAACAAAAAAACATAATGTTATATTTATTCTTGTTGTAGTGGAAAGTTGCAATAAATTTTCCTACGGTCAGGTGTGCGTGGGCTTTCAAGACGCAATGCATTTGACTGGACTAATAATAATAAGTATTGTTTGGAAAGTTGCCATAAATTTTACAGAAAGTGTCCAAATTATTAGCCGCAACAGTATATAATGCTTGGTCCCTTGCCAGCAGCTGGAGTGCGTAAAGATTATTCTTGGATAGTCAAAACTATGCAAAAAAGTCATCGTGTACCTTCCTCCTTCCTCTATCTCTATGATTCTTGGGAATTTGCTATCTTGGTCAATTGTCTCGCAAAGTCTACTAGATCAATTCTAAATTAATTTTTTTAATGCTCAACCTGAACCGGTTAATTAATAGCTCGGATTCTTTGTGGAAACATATAAAAAATGAAATTTTATAACCAAAGCATTAGTTTAATAATTTTATATCTTGTACTATTTGTCATAACCTAATTTTTAAATAAATAATAAAAAATAAATGAATAAAAATATATTTAAGAATGGGGTTAAAACAAGTCAATTGGTCATAAATTGAATTAGAATTAATAAGTTTGAGAATTTAATTAAATTTGGATTAGTTTAATTAATGAAATTAAGAGCTTAATTGAAGAATTATTAAGTTTGCGGACTTAATTAAACTTTGATTTAGTTAATTAAAAATATCAGGGGTTTAATTGAAAAAATATCAAAATTTAAAGCTGATTCAAAGCAAAATTATAGGAAATTAAAGTCCAAAGACCCAATTGAATAATCCAGAAACCCAAGACTGTTGTAAATGGGGCTATAATTCAGAGATTTAATTGAAATTAATCCAGGGGTAAATTTAAACAATTATTGATTAAGGGATCCAATTGATACATGTCAAAACGTCAGGGACTAAACTACAATATGTCATTTTCCATGCCAAATAACGCTGTTTTGGATCCTACTGTTCATCATCTGTTTGCTGAAGACCGGTTCAACAGGGGAAAATCCAGCAGATCACGGCCACTATACCCACGATACCGTCCATGATCTCTCGCCTCCACGATGCCCACCATTTCTGGAGGCAGGGACACAAGACCTTCTCTGGCTTTATAAAAGCCAGAGAAAGGCCTCAGAAAAGACAAAGGACGAGGGGGTGAAGAACGAATAACACAGGGGAAGAGCGGACCGAAACAGAAAAAAAAAAAGAAAGAACAAACGCCATAGGTCGAAGCAGGAGAAAAACAGAGCACAAAAAAAACAAATACACAGACGAAGAAGGAGAGTCAGAGAGGACGAACTGAGAAGACGAACTTGGGCAAACAGAAAAAAAAAAAAAAAACAGAGCACGAACGAAAAAAAAGAAAAGGAGCAGGAGAGAACAGAGGAACAAACAAAAACAAACGTGGGAAGAACTGGAAGGAGAACTAGAGGAAAACGAAAGACACAGGAGACAGACACAGGGACGATAGAACAAAAAAGACGAGAGAAGAAGAAACAGAGGGCAGGAAAGCGAAGGTAGAAGGAGGAATTCCAGTTTCCTAGCAACGAGCGCCTTCACTGATCTTCGCCCAAAACGCTAACACTCCAGCAGAGCAATCTGCGGCAAGGTAAGCTTTCTCTTCCTTTTCATTCTTTTTAAATCTTCAGTGCATTTAGCACAGTGCGCACCTGCCATGCACGCGTGATCAAGTTCACGCTTCCTTTGCCCAGCCGGATCAGTGGCTTGGGATATTGATCGGACCAAGTTGATTAGGCCCAGCTTAACACATATGAATTAAACTGGCCAATCAAAAAATAAAATAAAAAAATAAAAATTTATATATATATAAATAAAAAATATAAATATACATTTATTTATTTATTAATGTTTGAGTCAGAATAAAAATACTTACTCAAATTTATTTTATTATATTTTATTTAGCTATGTAAAAATAAAAAATAAAATATGCGCATGCGCAGAAAAATAAATTTATTGGTTTATTCACTGACGCTAGAATCAGGAATAAAAATATTAATGTAAATTTATTTTATTTTATTAAATTTTACTTTTATTTAGCTACATAAAAAAATAAAAAAAATAGTATGCGTAAAAATAAATTTATTTTATTTGTTTATTCACTGACGTTAGAGTTAGGAATAAAAATACTGATTTAAATTTATTTTGTTTTTATAGCAACGTAATATTTACCAACGCTAGAGTTGGAAGTATGCGTAGTTGAATATTCATTGGCGCCAGAGTTAAGAATATTACATCCAAACCATCATAGCATAAACCAACAAAATATTAGCAATTTATGATAAAAATCAGCAATGCAGCCTACCTCGGGCATGACGCTTAAGAAGTGATAATATCTTCTTTTTTGCGTAACTAGTCTCGTACCATAGAATCTCTGTTGATCAGTTAGGGTTCATAGTAACCATAATACTAGGTGGCGACTCTTTAAACAAGACCATTCCCCGTCAAAGAATAGGATGCCAGAAATCCGTTCTTTTCATCGAAATATTTTTAAGGCTGCTGCGATGTTGGGTGTGACAAATGAAATCATCAAATTCAAGAAAATAATAACTTAAGAAAAAAATGGTTTAAAACCAACGTACCACAAGGTGTTGAGCTAGACTATCGATGAACTACTGCATCATTTTTTGGCGGTCATCACTCCGCAAATGCATTTCCACAAAAAGTTTCATTGGGCTTGACTCACGTCCAAGAGCTGTAGCCTGTAAGATAAAAATATTGTTAGTTAAATATATTTATTATAACAGCAAATTAAAAAAAATAAATGTGATTAAAATAAATCTTACCATCCATTTCTCATGCAAAATGAACGAAATAGAGTTACCGGTGTGCGTGATAACGAAATTAGGAATTTGCTGACTTCGGTTCCTTGCACTGGACTGGTCATGTGAAACACTCAGACTCCACTTGTTGAATGTATTCCGTTCATATATTTTCTGGGATGTATGACGACCTGAAATTCTTACAAACCGTCATATCATTCTAGCTTGATATAATATTTTTTTGGTATATTTTTTATTGATAAAGTTACCGATAAAAAAATTATATCAGTAAATATCACCGTAATTACCGATAAAAAAATTCTTTCAATGTTTTCTTTTCTTTTGTATTCAGTAATTTTCTAGTAGTACAGTAAGATCTTAAAACTACCAACGATTATATTTATAATAGGTTGGCCCCTACTTCATCATCGTTGTCATGTGCGTCAATAAACCGTGTCTTTTGTCCGGTGTCCCACCAATAGCATTTATATCAAATCAATTATCTATTTTGACATTATTAACTTTATCTGTCATCTATTAACATCAATATGGATTGGACCGTAGCTAGCTATAAATTAAACACCACAAGAAACCAAAATATCATAGAATGTTGCTGATAAATTATTGAACTAGTCTAGACATAGTGAAGAAATCAACAAATTAACGTTGTGGTTGGATAAGTGGTTTGTCAAGTGTATGAAATATAAAAAATTTATTTTTTAGTGGATCGCACCTGGCTTCATCGATCAAATTAATTGAGATTTAATAGGTTTTGAATACCAGTGTTTTTTTTAAAAAATCAACATTGAAGAAAAACCAACATAAGCTCCTAAATCCCATTATTATTATTATTATTATGAAAAAATCAGAAGCAAAATGAGATTATTTAACTATATATGAAGGTTTCCGCAGGGATGTACGTGCGTGGTTTATTTTCACAAGACAATGTGATCGAGAATATCATCTCAAAATGTCAATCTCGGCCAAACACAATTCACATTACAAAATTCCATACATGTCTACTACTGATGAAAATCCGTGTCATCTGTAACATGAATATAAACTGGACAAAATGGCAAGTAATATGCTGAAGGGCAGTACTGATGGGAGACTATAAGAGCAGATAAAAAAAAAAAGAAGAAAGAAAAGATATCAGAATACAAAGTATTAAAGAAACCAAAACGATAACTGGTGTTGCTATTTGATGATTCTATAAAATCATGGCTGGCCAACAAGCACATCCCTGTAAGGAGTTGTTGCAGGAAGAGGTGCTGCTCTCGTTTCCGCTGCTATCATTTTCCTTCTCCTCTCCTCTTCTAGGATGAGTGGTGAGTGACCCTCCCTCTCTCGTATCAAACGCTCTTGAGCCCCTCCTCTCAATTTCTCTAACCGTAGTCCATCAATTTGCTGCATCTTGAACACCTTGACTACATTTGCTAATCCCCCTATAAAAATCATTAGACTTCCACAGATGCCTGTCCAGACCCAAGTCTTGCCCTGCATTAATCAAGAAACTTTGCTGTGCGTTAAAAAGCTACCATGCAAAAGTACTCAAATATTCCAAGATTTTCTATTTAGATTGTGATGTTTAAACCATCGTTTTTTCTATCCAATTAGACTACTGCTATTTCCAAAACTCGAGCAGATTGCTTAAACTATAACTAAACAAATTTACAGCTTACCAATAGCTTCAGTCCATGATGGCCCCGTCCTGCTTGCTCATGAATATTGAGAATGGAACCAACCAAGAATAGCAAACTTCCCATTAAAAATGGGATGTGGACGCTCTGTTGCAAGATTTGTACATGCCCATCAGCTCTCTCATATATCTGGCATGAGTTGTGTATGGATCCGAGCACCCACAAAGCCGGTCCGGCAATAAGCAAGTTTAGAGCATGCCTTTCCAATTTGAAGTGCCCATATCCCTTGTATTCCTGCAGTTGTGGATTGCCTCAACATTCAAATTATTTGCAATATGTACTTAAAACTTATAACTGTGCTCCTAAGAATACAGGATTTTAAGAGGAGACAGTGGGATGCTGTGGACTGTATAGGCCTTAATTTCATAACGAAGCTACTAAAAGCTTCTCTCTGAAAAGATGAATTCAAAGAGACTGAAAAGAGGCATCTTCACGTTGGGTAATTAATGTCTGGCCCAAAGGAATAAGTTTTGACATGCACATAACCTAGTGCAACGCTCTTTAATTGGGTTTTTGAGGTAATATAATGGGACTTCTAATCGAGATTAGAGGCATAAGATAAATTAAATCATAGATTGATCCTACACCTTTAATTGGCAGTAAATTAATCCTTTTTTTTATCTTATAATTATAAATATAACAATTCCTATACTAAATTGTACTAGAACTCAGATAATATCAATTTTTATGACACCACTAAACAAAGAAATTAATTAATATTTAGTACCTGAATAAAAAGAAAAAGAATACCGAAGAAAGAAAGCAAAGCCCCCGAGGCCTGAACCACAGGAACCGCAAACTCAACAAGTGCAAGCTGTGTATCAAACCCCATTAAAGGAAACCGATAATCAATCCCGGCTAGATGTGCAACAAGATCATGAAGATTAACCACCATGATAAGTAGGAGAGCTATAAGCAAAAGCACAAGACCTGACTTGGGTTCCTTTGACAATTCAGCCACAAACCCACCAACAAGCACAATAGCTGCAAACACACAGAGCCCTGCGTTCATAAATTCTCCTCTATTTCTAGCTAGCCTTGGCCCGTACATTCTACTCTCTCTAGCTGATGCTAGTTTCACCATGGTCAACAAAATTTGTAGTGCTAGAAAGACACAAGAGATTCAAGAGTAGTAAAACATTATTAGAAAGATTGAAGTATATTAATTTGAAAGTTTTGATCAAGGTGGAATTAAATTGAGATGTGATCAAATAGCGTGAGAGAGAAGAGATGAGAAGATTGCTCAAGGTTGTGTGGAGTTGAGGGATACGTACGTGTCTTCCTGCATGGAGTTTCTCATTCTTGAACGTTGAGGTGGTGACAAGTAGCGATCTTGCCGAAAGAAAAAATGATTACTTTAGACAAAACAAAACGTGGAGCTCTTTTTTTCCTCTGCTTTTAGTTAATGTGAAATCCTAGAAGAAATATAAATACTATATCAGCTATAAACTACAAAAAAAAAAAAAAAGGTTTTTTAATAATTCTCCTCACAAAGCACTTGGAATTTTGATTTTTTTTAATTAGATTTTTTCTTTCAATTTTATCATTTAATTTTAGTTTGATTAAGAATTAAACTTCATGATTTATTTTATTTATTTTTCATTAGATTATCTTAATCTCATGATACGAGAATAATGCTTAACGGATTAACCCGAGTTAACTCGGGTTATTTTTTTTATATTTTTTATTTAATTTTTTATTTTATTTTATCATTTGATATTGGATCGGTGGGGAATTGAACTTCATAATCTATTTTGATTTGCTTTTTATGATAATATCTTGGTCATAAAATCAAGATCATGAGTTTTGGTATTTAAACCTGTTAAATCAGATCATTTTTTTTCTTTCTAAGATAATATATTGGTCTCATTATCTGAGTCATGAGTCCTTTAACATTGGACTTGCTTTTTATTGGGTTGCCTCTGTCTCATAATCCGAGTCACGAGTTAACATAATTGACCCATTTTTTCTCTTGTTTTTTCAATTGACCTTTCCCCTTAATTTCCCCAATTAATATTGTGTTTAATTGAGAATTATACTTCATGATTTGTTTTGATTTTTTTTCAATTAGGTTATCATGGTCTTATGACTCGATAATAGTGCTTAACGGTTAACTTAGGTTAAGTTAACTTATTTTTTATATCATTTTTTCAATTAAGATTTTTTTAATTTTCATCATTCAACATTAGGTCTGACAAGAACGATTGAGAATCAAACTTTATAATTTGTTATGACTTTCTCTCTACGGGGTTATCTTAATCTTAAGACCAAAGTCGTGGATTTGACAGGTTAACCCAAGTAAAATGAGGTTATTTTTTTTATAAGGTTATTTTAGTCTGATGACCCAAGTTATGAGTTTGGTGGATTGACTCAAGTTGTTTTTTATGTTTTTTTTAATTGGTTTATTTTTTTAATCTCAACTGTCGCGGGGTGTGCCGCGACATCATCGACGATGACAAAGCCTTATCGTGCCTCTTGATGAAGTGTTGTGTTGGAAAGATTTTTGGATTTAATCATAAAATTATGATTAATATTCAATAGTCGCCACCTAGTATTATGGTCACTGGAAATATATGGTCTGCGAGAGTCTGGGTAAGAGACTGATTGTGCAAGAGAAGACGCATCACCCTCAGTGCACCCTACCTAAGTTAAACTGCATTGTTGTTTGATTGTGTTTTTAGTCAGGTTTCTATTCATTGGTCTTTTCTAAAGTTCAAGACAGATCTTTCTTCATGAGAAAATTTCTATCTTATCGGATTAAATCCTAACCATTCTACAGTCAAAATTTTAGCATCACATTTATTTACACCTTGCATCTTTAATACCTCAGGTTGTACTTTATCGTGTAATTTTAAACCCCACAAATATTAAAGTTTACATCTAGACAAAAAAATGATTGGAAAAGAGTTTTTGTTATTTTAGTCAAACCCTAATGGATGATAATAAACTGGTTATTATATCTGTCATAACCTATTTTTGGGATATTCTCCAATTCATATTTTTTCCTCTCTCTTAAAAAAAATATATAAAATACAAAAAAAATCAAAAAAATATTATCAAAAAATATAACAGTGAAAAGAGGATGTCGGAACGCTCAGAAAATAGTCAAAATTTGGTTGGGGAGTTTTAAAAATACAAAAATTAAAATTTGGCAGTATTTTATTGACTGATAATAGCCCTGTTAACAAAGAAAATTCAATTTGAGAAAGAAAAGTCCAAAATTAGATGTTGGTGGACTCAATTAAATTATATTGAAGGTTTAATTGAATTTATAGAGGGTTTGATTAAAAGAAAAATTGATTTTGGAGTTAATTTGGGTTTTAATTGGAAGAAATTAAAGTTCTGGGGTCAAATTATAATTTTTGAGAGTTAATTTGGTCAAATCAGGGGGCTTAATTGCTTAAATATTAAAGTTTGATGTCCAATTGGGGACTTAATTGAAGAAATCCAAAACTAAGGACCAAACTGCAAAAAGCGCGCAAAAGAAAGGACTGACTTGAAATCTAGCACTTTGGCGCTAGTTTTCATTTAAATGAAACGACGCGTTTTGGGAAAAACGTCGCCGTTTCATGCATTTAAAAAAAAAATGAAAACAGTGCCATTTTAGACCGCACTGTTCCTCCTCCTTCTTCCCCTGGCATGCAACAGGGGAAGAGAAGTTTTTGTTCTTTTCCGTTTGTTTCTTCCCCTCTCGCTCCCCACGTGCCCTGTTAAAACCAAAACTAGACGCCACCCGCACCTCCTCATGATGAGAAGACAGAGAAGTCGTGCCTCGCAAGCGACGCCTTCATTGGCCCCACAGTAGTGCAGGAGACGTGTGCCCCATGCATGGGCAGCGATGGGACGGGGCAGGGTCGACCCCGTTCCCCCTGCCCCTATAAATAGTGACCCAAAAGGAAGAAAAAGAGGGGGGAAAACAGCAGAAAACAGGGAGGGAAATCGAGAGAGAGAGAGAGAGACCGACAATGTTGAGAGAGAAATGATCGAAACAGTAGAAACCAAAAAACCAAGGATATCGACAGGGAGACCGAGAGAGACAGACGGGGAGAAGGAAGAAAAAGGACATAAGAGGTAAACCGGCAGGGGAAGAAGACACCGATTGGTTTCTCTACACAGCAGAGAAGAAACGCCGCTGCTGCTACTGGGCTTCATAGTCACCGCCACCGCAACACCACCAAGAAAGGTCACCAGCATCACCGTCAGCTCAGCCATCCGAGACCATCACCTCAGGTAAATTCTCTCCCCCCTCACGCCGGTCATTCTTCATCTTCTTGCTTGCAGAACGTGCACTGTGCACGTTCTGCATGCAAGAAGAAAACATTAGCCGGTTACTGTGCATGCGCACAGTAACCGGCTAATTAATTAACTGGTTACTGTGCTCATGCACAATAACTAGTCAGGGGTTTCTTCTTATGCGGGCTCATGCACAGTAACCGGCTAATTAATTAACTGGCTACTGTGCTCATGCACAATAACTAGTCAGGGGTTTCTTCTTATGCGGGCTGGAACATCAGCCCAGCCCACGCAACTAGGCTGAGTCCAACCCTCTTTTTTTTTTCTGTGTGCTAGAACATCAGCCTAGCCCCCGCGGCTGGGCTAAGTCCAGCCCTGTTAACTGAAGGCTGGAACATCAGCCCACATAGCTGGGCTGAGTCTACCCTTGTGGTTGGGCCAATACAGGCCCGACCCAATCCATTTCATTTTGTTTTTTTTTTCCTTTTGTTTTTTTTTGTTTTTTTTATATATATATATATATATATATATATATATATATATATATATATATATATATATATATATATATATATGAAAATTGTGATTTTCGCATGGATTTTTCTATGTCATTTTGACCAATATTAATCCGTATTTTTATATCGTAAAAATACAAATCTTGTATTAAAAATACCCGGTTTTCAAAAAATAAAACTTTTATTTTCACGCATATGGCCCAATCTCTCAAAACTCAAAAAAAATTCATGTATTTTCATACAATAAAAAAAACTTATATATATTGGGCCGTATGCGTAAGTTAATTTTGATTGGTAAAATTTTAATTATAGAAAAGTTAATTTTGATGTTATTAAGTTCTAAATAAATTGTTGTGAGATGTTTTTGAACCTTTATTTTATTTGAAAAATAAATCAAGACTCAAATTATTTTTTGAATTTGGGTTAATTTTTCATTTTTTTTTTTACCAATTTAATGCTATTTTTGGATTTGAGTTCTTTATGTTTTTATTTCAAGTATTTTCAGTAAAAAATAAGGTTTTTTTTTTTTTTTTTTTTTTTTTTTTTTTTTTTTTTTATTTAATTTAAAAAAAAAAATTTT
>Ga0325414_1003844_pt1 | contig 15669 bp, 13 predicted proteins | sample PopdelMetagenome_8_FD_206183 | JGI IMG/M metagenome (GOLD analysis project Ga0325414, IMG submission 206183) | Populus deltoides microbial communities from Bellville, Georgia, United States - Leaf-PdKOR-R3 | ecosystem: Host-associated > Plants > Phyllosphere > Phylloplane/Leaf | place: USA...
GGGCGGCTGGGAGCTGAAGGATTGAGAAATTTAGTTTTAGAGTTCGCTTTTATAGTGGGTTTAAATGTTGGTTGAACCGGTTCGGTTTGGTCCAGTTCAATCGGTTTAATATTTACCAAACATATCGAAGGACTCTCTACATTAGATGGTTTTTTTCTTAGGCTTTTTAATCGGTTTATTCGGTTTTATTTTTTAATTTGGTTTTTTCGGTTAAATGTTTTCCGGTTTTTCCAGTTTAATCGGTTTTTCAGTTTTTTTCACACTCCTATCTTTTAGTGTCTCACGACTTGGGTTATGTGGCTGGAAAATCTCATAAAAAAACAAATAATGAAATACAATTCTTAACAAACCAAGTACGTGAAATTAATTTTTTTTCAAATAGTATTTTATGAGACCATAGACAATAAAATCACTACCTCTTTCAATGTTTTGTTAATACACACACATGTTTACTTGTCAACGTAATAAGCAACAAACAATTATTTTAGGAATCAGATCAAAACCATCTAATGTAGAGAGTCCTTCGATATGTTTGGTAAATATCATCACCCTTGGATCTTCACCAAAATATCATAGCCATTAGTCACATTTCTCAAGCCTAAAAGTTACAAGTAATTTGTATTCCTTGAGCAGCAACAAAATACCCTCCAATTTCACACCCCTTTATTGAGTGGGATTTTAGTCCCAGTTAACTAAAAAAGGCCTTGTTGAGTCTCCTGAAGTAGGAAGACTCGGCACTCTGAAGCCACATAGACTGGTTTTATTAAAGATATCAGATCAGATAACACGAAGGCCTTGTTTTCATGTTTTCTTCGGATATTATTTGACAACACAACTCTATTCCGCTTCTATATTTTCGCCTTTCCTGCATTCCTTAGTATTCCTGTTGAGTCATATGATGCTGGATTGATGGCCTTTCTTATCTTGATTAGATTCCAAGCAGTGTTGGTACAATGGCCAGTAGTCGCAAGCACATCCTCTGCAATTTCCCCTGCATTCTCACCTAACCTGATGAACATAATCCGGGAAAAAGCCATCAACAACTTGCGTAACAATTTGCCTCAAGAATTGAAAAGAAAAAAGAAAGAAGCTTCGAGATTTCAAGAGATCTTATTGTTACCAATTCTTAATTAGTTTAGCGCACATCAGTAGTAAAAAATCACGAGTACTTGCATTTATCAAGAGACTCATAATTGGAAAGAACTATTTTCAGGAAGTTATTGTATCTTAGAAAATTTAGAAGAATATCTTCAACAAAAAGAAATTTTGGAAATCTATCTGATTCTGTTTCTCTTCAGAAATCCTGTATAAGATGATACAGTCAGGAATTCATTTTTTAGGTCATTTACCTGTCAGTGACAATTCTAGTGGTGGCAATGGAGGTTGCAGAAAGAACTTGTTTTTCAGCAACTTCAGCTGCGGATAGAATCTTATCTGTTTTCAAGGTTGTAAACGTAGTTACCACTTCTTTTCCTCAAACAATGTGTGCTACACAGCACTCTGAAGTCTGGACCATGAATATATACAAATTGCAAGTGTGTTTTACTTACTAACAGCATCGAGTGAAGCAAAGAGGACCTCGCCTGGAACCGAAGCTAGGAGTTTCTTTCCTGCCTGGGAATTTACCATGGGTGTCATCACAGATCCAGTGGCAGCCCCAACAACATCAAGTGTGACTTTGCTAAGATTTTCTGTCATCTTGGATAAATTTCTCACGCTATTCAATCAAATAGCAAAAGAGCAGATTCGTATCAATTTAGGCAGAATTTTGAACGATCACATAAACTGATGAAAATCTATATTGGTGCACTTATATGGGGTTAATTACTTACCGTTTTAAGCTTTGGTTGGCTCTACTCTTGTTTGTGTCTCCATCATTCGTATTTCTGTTAATCTCTCGAGCTTTGAAACCATTTTCCTCCTCTGCAGCACGAGTTAAAAGCATTTCTCCAACATTGCGAACCTGCTTTTCCCAACTCTCCTCAGTATTCAGATAATTTAAGTACAGATGTGAGGTATCACGTCTAATGTTCTTCAAAGCAAAGAATTTTATAGTATGTGATGAAACTTGTGATGTTCCTTTTACCAATTTAATCATATCAGCGTATGATCTTCAATAAATTTTCAGTTACCAGAATCAAACCGTGTAGCTATGTCATTGTTCTAGTAAGAAAAACTTACCTGAGTGCTATAAATGTTGCTACATATGAAGATACCCTTGACAATCTGACCTGTACCCTGAGCAATAGCCTTGGCCAAGGCATTATTATAATCTTCAATTCTAGGAGCAAACTGTTTCCAATCAATATTTTTAGTCCTAGTTGTTGTAGAGGCAGAGAAACATGAGTGTTCACTTAGAAATGAATCAAGCGAGGACAACCTGCTACGACACTGTTCTGAAAAAGTAACTCCGTAGCTCAGAGAACCACCATCCATCATTGGTAAAGAAAACAAATAGTTGAGAGAATCAAGCTTCACAACTGGCTCATCTTTTGTCAGTGGCCACTGGATATCACCAGCTTTTATTCTGGTAGCAATAGAAACACTCTTGTCCAAGACACGAGCAATCGTGAATTTTCCCTTAGCAAGTTCTAGAGCTTCTCCTTCATCCATCAGATAAATTGTGCATCCTGGAAACTGCAAAAGAACTTTTTGGTTGACAGGTTTGGTTTCTGAGTTCTTCTGTTCCGGCGAGAGTGTGACTTCAGACCCACCATGCCGGAAAAAGCCCATTTCTAATTCTACTCTTGCTTTCTCTCCGAAGAGAGAATATTTTGCTTATGAATAGACAGGAAGAAAGACAGACAAGAAGCAGATGGAATGACACAAAGTTATACCCCATGTTATAAAAAGTTATACTGTAAGGATTGATTCTCTCTATCTTCAACTAAATTATATTCTATTCCTGATTCCTGGTGAATAATTTTATCGTCAGGTAGAGTAACCTTTTTCACTTTTTATATTGAAAGGCTGTGCTACTTCTGGTGGTGCAAAATGATCAGAGCTTGAAATGGAGTTTCCATACATTAGGCACCGGAAGAATGAAGATAACCCAGTGGCATGTAAGGTTTTTGTATACAAATTATTGATTCTGAGGAAGATGAGACTTCAATAGCAATCTACACTTTCTGCAGCATTAGAGCGTCGACTGTTCACATTTTGTAACACTGATCAGATTACGAATATCAATGAAATAAATTTTTTAACAGAAGAAATTCGTGGATTTTATGCAATGCTAACATTAGTAACAAGTAATTCAGGCATTTTTGTGAAGACATATCAGCAGCATGATTCTCTCCGTATAAGTTGCATGATTCTCTCAATCTTACATGGTATTAGAGCCAGATTCAAGAAAATCTTTTTCAAACATGTCTTCCTCTATTCCTTCTCAAATTACTCATGTGGATGAGCAAGCCCCGTTTGATCTTTTCTCTTTCAAAACTCATCTACTCGACATTTCAATTAAACTAGCCTCTATAAGTTATCTCTTATGCGAAGAGCAGGTTGTTCCCATTTTACATGGATATGGGCTCTTGAGCTATATTACGAATGACTCTCCTTGTCTAGCCACAACTGTTACTACCACTGATGGTACTGTAAGCCAAAACCCAGCTACAACCAAATGGTTGCGTATTGATCAACTAATCCTTAGCTAAATCAATAGTTCCATGTTCGGTGCTCCCTTGTCTTAGGTGATCAATAATAAGACCTCTCCTATGAAGCTTGAGAGGTGTTGGAAATGTTGTATAATCGACATATAAGGGATCATGTTCAACAAATAAAAAGTGAACTTCAATCCCTCATAAAAGGTACTTCTTCTAAGGAAGATTACCTTCACAAGGCAACATCTTTGGCTCTCGTACCTCATGGTGTTGGCAAATTGACGAAAGATGATGATTTTATCATCTTCTTACTTAGAGGATTAGGATCTGAATTTGATCCAATTATGGTTGTATCAATGCAAGAGATATATAGTTTACCTCCCTTGAAGCTATAATCAGCAAGCTAATTAAGATACTTCGATCTACTACTTCAAGCAAGAAGACATTCCAGCTTTCTACACCAACAAAACTATCACCTCTCCACATCATACTATAGGAAACTCCTCTCATGGGCATTATCAGAATAATCATCAAAAGTATAAGACAAATCGTGGAGGTGGTATGTCTTAAGGTTGCATCATTTCTGGACGTCCTCAACAACATCTCTCCCATGGCAATAGCAAGCCTCATACACGTCATGGGCATATAACATGTTTTTGATGTGGTTGACCGAATCATAAAACTGATAACTATTATGCTAGTGTTAAAGAAGCTGAAAGCTATCGTGCCTTTCTTTCTATCCAAACTAGAGACACTTCAGATGATGTCTGGTACCTAGATATGGGAGTAAATCAACACATGACTCCTACTTTTACTAATGTTAAAGGTATAAAACAATACTCAGGTATAAATTCTGTGATGGTTGGGAATGGTCTTGGTTTTTCTATTTTAGCTATTGGTATTTTTCAAGTTCCTCGTACTTTACTCAACATTAAAAATGTTCTTATTGTTCCAACACTTAAAAAGAGACTACTCTTTGTTTCTCAATTTACTACTAATCACAATTGCTACTTTGTGTTTTATCCATAGGGCTTTCTAATAAAGGACATGAAGACCAGACGAGTGATATTTAAAGGTTTTTATTGATGTTGTGTTGTACCATCACGTATCATCCCAACATATTCCAATCCTGTTGCGTTCCAAGTTACAAAGGTTTTTGGCACCATCTAGAATGCACGTTTGGGCCATCCCAATTCTAGAATTCTGCAATTCTTACTTACTTTCTTTCCTACCTTGAATAAATAAGTCATATTTTGTGAAAGTTACACTCTTGAGAAATCAAAAGAAATTGCCTTTTGCATCGAGAATTACATATGTTGAAACACTATCGCATACTCTTCATATGGATGTCTAGGGACTTGCTCCCATAACTTCTTATGATGGTTTTCAGTTTTATTTGATTGTTGTGAATGAATTCTCTCGCTACATATTGCCTTTTTTTCCTATGAATCATAAATCAGATATCATTCATATTCTTCTTGAATTTTTCAAAATGCTAGAAATGCAGTTTCAAGTGAAAATTGTTCAAAGCAAAGAGAGATGAATTTGTTAATACAATTTTAAAACACTATGTTATACTTCAAAAGGGATTCTTCATCTTGTCCTGGAACTCCTTAACTTCAAAAGCTGAACATCGTCGTCGTCATATTGTTGAGATATGTCTCACTTTAATGGCCCCTGCTTCTATTCCATCAAAATTCTAAACTGCAGTCTTCACCACAACAATTTTTTCTCATCAATAGGCTACCTACTCCTGTTCTTCATGAAAAGTGTCTTCCTCTGAGCTCATGTTTAAATATTCACCATGTTATCCTTCTTTATGAATTTTTGGTTGTGCTTGATATCCATATTTCACTCATTTTGGTTGTTCCAAGCTTGATTTCAAATCCACTAGATGTGTGTTTCTTGGCTACTTTTCAAAACACAAAGGGTACTATTGTTTCCATATTCCCATAGGTTACAAGAGAGAGTATATCTTACTCAACCTCCTAGGTTTCAGGATCGTGCATATCCAAATTATGTTTGTCATTTGCACAAAGCTTTTTATACCCTTAAGCAAGCTCCCGTGTCTGAAATTCAGCTCCTATATCCAGCATATAGGTTTTCAACAATATCCATATGATGCTTCCCTGTTTTTCTACCGATAAGATCAGGACATTACTCTTCTCCTTATTTATATTGATTATATTGTGAATGAGGAGAAGTAATCAATGTAAATAAGGAGAAGAGTAATGTCGACCACATTGTGTATATCACATTGCAAGGAGTTTGGTTTGGAAATCAATATCAGTTAATGGATAGGAAAATGATAAAATTAAGTTGCTCTCCTTAAACAAATATCATTATTTTCTGCCATTGGAAGAATGTGCTAATTGAGTAAAATGACTGTAAATTCAATTGGTCAAATTTTCTCCATATTTGAAGTCGTTGCTGCCATATTTTGGAAATTCTAAACTCTAGTTGTAAACTTGGAGCAAAATACTGAGGTTAAGCTTGATTTCTTTGCAAACTATATCAGCTTAATTTTAGACCCTTTATTACCTAAAGGATCCTAAGGGATAACTATTTCTTCCTGGTGACAATCATAACTTCAAGTGAGTCACTAGCACAACATCAAAAGTGAAGGTGATAAAACTTATAATTTTCCAAAGTATATGAAGGGTGGCTATATGAAAAATAAGGATCCGTTTGTACCTCCTCTAATCTACACCACTTGTTCATATCAAAATGGGGTAGATTAGAAAAATTATGAACTCTTTAGTTAATGATATTTTTGTTATTTTTAGGTTTTATGAACTCTTTAGTTATTATTTAAAATATAATAGTAATTTTGTAAATATATAAATACTTTTTTATAGAATTATTTTTTTGCATTAACTTTTAAGGATCACTCCTATTCAAAACATAATGTAAAATATATTTTTTGTTTGAAAAATCATCGGAGTAACTTTCTCTAAAATTTAATTATCAAGAATTCTAATGACGGGCCAGCTAGCATAATAACTAATAACCAATTCCTTATTAAGGAGATCGCTCGCAGGCCACACGCTCACATTGTACTAAACAAACAGTAAAGGTTCTGTAATGGTATCTCGGCGGCGAAATTAGAAATAATAAAGCCAGTCAGCCTTACTTCCTTAACGAACAGCCACTACACTACAGGTTTACAGGTTCTCACTTTCAAACTTCACCTGTTATCTTGTCTTCACACTGAACAAAACTACTGCTATACCTTTTCAGATTAATGTAATCAACTACTTAATTTATTTGTTTGGTTTTCAAGGAGTAGAATAGAAAAAGACAAATTCTTTAAAGTTGGAATCACTTCCAGAATGCTAAAGATTAAATGCCCGATTTGAAACTTATTAATTATATATGTGATCTGCACTTGAATAAGAGATAGAAGAAAAAAAAAGAGGCTAATTTTGCATTTGAGAGTAGCATTTGAATGCCTCTTGGTGTCCTATTGGGAGGTTTAATTTTGATTCCAAGAAACTGTAAATCAGGTAATGTTTCCTCCTTTTCCTTTTTTGATTTCTTCTCTAAGCATTAATCCATACTTTTTTTTATATGCTCTATTTGATTCCTAAAAGTTTGGCCAATGCAGTTCAATTAGAAAAGGCTTTTCGAATGCTGGTGGGAATAAGGTGTTGTCTCTAGTTTAATATTTGCAGTGTAACCGTTACTGCTGACATTTGTTAATTTGAGAATTATCTGATATAGCCTTTTCCATATGCTTTATTTTCCTTAAACATGGTTGATTGGAACATGTTGCATTTGAGGCCTGGAAAATGCATGGTTTCATTTATCAAATTTATAGAAATTATAGATTTGGATTAACATCTTAAAGGAAGACGTATCTTCTAATTGTTGGCATTCCCTTTTATTAAAATGTCCATTTCTCATTATGGCAGTTCTGAAGTAGGGAATTGAGAAGGGAACATTCGGAAAACAATCATATCCTACAATATTTGTGCATAAAGTAGTCCTTTTCATCATGTGGGTATCTATTTAATGGAGGATTGAATTGGTTGTCTGAGAACTTACAGTATATTCATGAGACCTATCAATTGACAGTTCTGAAATAGGGACTAAGAAGGGAACATTCAGAAAACAATCTTATCTTACAATATTTAGGCATAAAATAGCCCTTTTTCCTTTTCATCATATGGTATTCATTTAATGAAAGGTTGAACTGGATGTCTAAGAACTTATAGTTGTATTCATGACACCTATCAATTGGCAATTCTGAAGTAGGGAACTGAGAAGGGAACATTCAGAAAACAATCCTATCTTACAATATTTACGCATAAAGTAGCCCTTTTCATCATGTGATATCCATTCAATGAAAGGTTGAATTGGTTGTTTGAGAACTTATAGTTGTATTCATGACACCTATATCGATAGTTCTGAAGTAAGGAACTGAGAAGGGAACATTCAGAAAACAATTATATCCTACAATATTTACACATAAAATAGTCGTTTTCATCATGTGGGTATCTATTTAAAGGAAGGTTGAATTGGTTGTCTGAGAACTTACAGTGTATTCATGAGACCTGTCAATTGACAGTTCTAAAATAGAGACTGAGAAGGGAACATTCAGAAAACAATCTTATCTTACAATATTTGGGCATAAAATAGCCCTTTTCCTTTTCATCATATGGTATTCATTTAATGGAAGGTTAAACTAGTTGTCTAAGAACTTATAAGTTGTATTCATGACACCTATCAATTGGCAGTTCTAAAATAGAGAACTGAGAAGGGAATATTCAAAAAACAATCCTATCTTACAATATTTACGCATAAAGTAGCCCTTTTCATCATGTGGTATCCATTCAATGGAAGGTTGAATTGGTTATCTGAGAACTTACAGTTGTATTCATCACACCTATTAATCGACAGTTCTGAAGTATGGAACTGAGAAGGGAACATTCAGAAACAATCCTATCTTACAATATTTACGCATAAAGTAGCCCTTTTCATCATGTGGTATCCATTCAATGGAAGGTTGAATTGGTTGTCTGAGAACTTACAGTTGTATTCATCACACCTATCAATCGACAGTTCTGAAGTAGGGAACTGAGAAGGGAACATTTGGAAAACAATCCTATCTTACAATATTTGCTCATAAAATAGCCTTTTTCATCATGTGTTATCCATTCAATGGAAGGTTGAATTGGTTGTCTGAGAACTTACAGTTGTATTCATGACACCTATCAATTGGCAGTTCTGAAATACGGAACTGAAAAGGGAACATTAAGAAAACAATCCTATCTTACAATATTTAAGCATAAAGTAGCCCTTTTCATCATGTGGTATCCATTCAATGGAAGGTTGAATTGGTTGTCTGAGAACTTACAGTTGTATTCATCACACCTATCAATTGGTAGTTCTGAAGTAGGGAACAGAGAAGGGAACATTCGGAAAACAATCCTATCTTACAATATTTTCACATAAAGTAGCCCTTTTCATCATGTGTTAACCATTTAATGGAAGGTTGAATTGGTTGTCTAAGAACTTACAGTTGTATTCATGACACCTATCAATTAGAAAGCAGGTTATCATTAATGCATATTATTGGGTTTCAAAATATACTTTTTTTCTTAGTTTCGAACTGAAATAGTTCATTCATTAAAATTTTTTTTGTTATATTTTTGTTCACTGGGAACAAGACAAGGGAAGCATGGGTTGGGAAGGGGGAGGCATGGGTGCTTATGCATATAATATGTATATAAGTTGTTTAATTATTATGACTTGATATTATATATCTTAAGTTTTAGCGATCAACTTTAGTATATGAAAAGTACTGTGATTTATGAATGAAGACTTGATTCACATACATGCCTTATATTTTAGTTCTTTTTTCCTGTTCGAAATATATTTCGTTGCTCAACATGGATCTTGTTTTTTTTTATGTTGGTAGTGTTATTATCGAACTCTAAGTTATATTTAGAAAAATTATTTCTTGCTCTTAAGAATCAAAAACTTTCAGGAAAGTTAAAGTCTCTTTACATAAAAGGAGAACTTATTGTTGGATCATTACCAAGGATAAGATATGGCCTGGGTTCACTGCTTAATTCTCCATATGAACCTAGTTTGTGATGATATTTCTGTAATTTTTATTTTCTTATCTTTTTATTTTCTCACTTGTTTTCTATAACTTTAGGTGTATGATGTTATCTTATATGTAGAAGAACATCCAGTTAAGGATGTTATCCTAGCACATGCTGGAGATGATTCGATTGAAGGATTTCTTGGGTATGAACCTACCAGCTAAATAGTTTTCCTTCTTACAAGTGATCTGATAGTGTTTTTTTTTCAGTTTTTTTTTTTAGCTTTTGCTTCTTTTCCTTGTTATTTTTTGTCAAATAAACCAGGGCAACAAGCTTTTGTACTTCTTGAGGTATGTCCCTCATACTCTGTATAGTTTCCTTTATTTAATACAATTACTCTTATCCAAAAACAAGTGATCTGATAGTAATAAAAATGTTTTATATCCACAAGTATTTTAAGAATGCTTGTCAGTTTAACCACCTTATCAACCTTGTTCTTGAGTCTGCGTTATTTAGGATCATTGTAGTAGTGATTGGACCATAATAACCTCATGCATAGCTTAACTATTTAGAATCGTTAGGTAAAGCATTGTCAGATTTTGAGCTGGGGTAGGATAGCTTTTCACTTAACTAAGTGCATGCATCAGTTGACCTTCAAAAAATACATCTCAAGAAATAACAAAGCCAATGCACAAACTGAATCGATATATTGAAAATTCATAATTCATCATATTCCAGCCTTAATAGTATAATCATGCCTGTGTATCATAATTTTCTACATCATTTTCACTTTTGTAATTAGTCAACACAAGTTGCAACTATTCTTTGTGATGAAGTTCCAGTTGCTTAATGATTGTTGGATTCATACTCTTCTTTGTCCATGAAATATGATGTGATAGAATCTTTCATTTTTCAAGAAGTTTTCCTTACTTAAATACAGCGTTCTTGCCTTTTTTTTATCTTACCTGTTAATGTTGTGTCCATAGATTCTCTCAACTTCATTCATTATACCATATGTTATCTATAGTGGATTGCCTTGCACCCTTACCCTTTTTTCCATTTTTAAAGTATATACTTGCAGGCCACAACATGCTACACGAGTTTTTGACATGATTAATGAATTCTACATTGGTGATTTTGAGCATTAAAATTTGTCACAGATTTAGTTTTGTTAAATTATCTAGAAAAGTGCACTTCAAGAATATTATTTTTCTGGTCGCTTTTCTGCCATTCATATGATATTGATTTGTTATCATGCTAACCTTTATACAATCAGTGCTTTTTTGGAGGGCATCAAGCAGTTGTAGATTTATCCATTTAACTATATGACTTGATAACATATAAGCCTTGAGATCTGAAATTGCAAGGTCAATAACATGAATGAACATCATAATCATCAACCAAGTTTTCAATCACTGATGGCTTTCCATGTATCTATTTACTCTCTAGGAGAGACACTAAAATAAAAAGGCCTAACTGTGTTAATTCTCTTAGACTAAGACCATGTCGTTTGCACCATCTCACTTTTAAAGATTTTTTAACTTTATAAAATTAGGGTATAAATCCATAGAAATTCAAATGATGTTTAACGTTAAAATTGTCACGAATTGCAACTACTAATGTGGCAAGAGACAAAGAACAAGAGATGATAAAGGCTTTGGCAATTTGAAATTATCACCATTGTTGGAATCCACTAAGGCATCAAATGCATTGTTTAACTATCATGTTTTTAGTGTTCATGAAGAACACGTGTAATAAAGCTTGTTATTCCTATAATTTTGGGCAAATTAATTATTGTGTTATATATTGATTGTAATAGAATATGAAAAATAGAGAGAAAAATAATGAATGCATGGAGAGAGAGAGAGAGATTCGGATGAATCACTCCATTTCTATCAACTTTTCCTTTCTTTTTCTTCTTCTTCTTGTTTTATCCTTATTACCTGATTTCATTAACCATTGTTAAAAAACCAGTTCCTCACTAGATTCTTTAACCGTTGGTAACATTTTCATTCAAATCATACCAAGTGGTATCAGAGCAGACCTTCCTTGGACTAGGACCATAGCACCTGACACAAAAGTAGCTAAGATTAAAAAGGCTAAAAGACTTTATTGACTTGGAAAAAAGAGAAGCCAGCCAAAAGTATGATCAGCTAGTAACACTCATAAAGGAATAAGACCAAAAGCTAGACCATACCATTGACAATCATTAAGCTTAGATTGGTGACATAGAGAATATGATCAATGGCTTGACATAATAGATAGAGTTTCTCATGCAAAGATTTCCTCTCGTCTTAAAAGAATCCAGTCAGGGCAGAGATAAACATACATCTCACTAGAATGAGTCAGCCTTCAGGACTAGCTATACCAATGAAGGTTTCCTCTCATCTTAGGGGAATCCAGCCAAGGCAGAGATAAGCATACATCTCACCAGAATGAGTTGGCCTTCAAGACTAGCTATACTAATGAAGGGAGACCAGCTGCTTATAAGGTACATAAACCCAAACATTTATTTTCAGTGTCTAAGGGGGAAGATATGCATAGGTGGTTGTATAAATGCAACCAATATTTTGAGATAGAGGACATTGATGATTCAAATAAACTGAAACTTGCCTCTTACTACTTAGATGGTATAGCCCTTTACTAGCATCATAATTTTATAAAAAGCCTAGGTAATCAGAGGATGAGTTAGGAGGAATATGTAGAAGCTCTTTGCTATAGATTTAGGGGATAAAAAAACTCTATGTAGAACCTGATAGATTTGAAATAAGTAGGAGATTTAAATAACTATATTCATGACTTTGATATCCTATAGAATAAGGTTGGCATAGAGGAGAGACAAGCCTTAGTCATCTTCTTAGGAGGTCTTAAAGTGGAAATAAAAAACAACGTGAAAATGTTTGAACCTAAAGATCTTAGACAAACCTAAAACCTTACTAAGTTGCAAGCAAATACCTTAACTCATAGATAAACTTCTGGATATCTATCAATATACTCAATTTCCTCCACTTCTCACTCTATTCAACCTAAAACCATTTAGCAACCAAACTCTACTAAAACCAGCTTTACAATAACAACCAACTTACCCAAAACAAACCTTACCAATTGGCCAAATAAAACCACTCAAAACTCTTTCAATAAAACACTCATTAAACCTATCAAATCTATTAAAAAACATGAATTTAAAGAATGTAAGCTAAAGGGATTATGCTTTTGAAGTGATGAGAAATTCGTACATAGTCATAGATACAGGAAAAAAAATTTATATTCTCTAAGTATTCTAAAGGAGGAGGAAGAGGTTGTGGGTTAAGAGATTCAAGAAGAAAGGTGTCATGTTAGAGAAGTTATACCTCACATTTCTTTGAATGCCTTGAAGGAACAGTAAGGTTCCACACCATGAAGGTCATTGGAAAGATAGAAAAACAAACCCTCCATATTCTAGTACATTATAAGAGTACTCACAACTTCCTCAACTCCTCTCTAACTCGTAGGCTACAATATGAGTTAACTGCCATCAATTCTATAATTATACAAGCTGCAAATGGGGGGGAAATGGTATGCAAATCAGTTTGTAAGGGCCTCAAATGGTAAATATAGGGGATGTACTATGAAGTAGATGTTTTCATCATAGACTTGAACAATTATGACATGGTGTTAGGCATCTAGTGGTTATCTATGCTAAGGGACATTCTATGCAACTACAAGCATCTTTAGATGTCGTTTGATTGGCAAGGCCAGATAGTATTGCTCAAAAGGGAGAATACAATCAAATTTTAAGCTATTAAGCTTGAACAACTAAATTGTTTATCGAGGAATCATAAACAGGTGGCAGAATTCTATTTATGCAGTTTAAGAATATTAGAAGAGGATGACCATTCTTTTAGTTCTTTAAAAGTTAAATCACCTTCTTATCATAATAGTGATACAACATTAACATCCTTGCTAGAGAATTACCAGGACAAATTTAAAGAGCCTGAAGGATTACCCTCTCCTGATCATGATATTCCTTTGAAGGAAATAAGCCAAACAATAAATTTATGACCCTACAGGTACTCGGGGCTGAAGAAGGATGTTTTAGAAAAAAAATGGTAGAAGAAATGTTGGAACATGAATTATAAGGTCTAGTAACAGTCTTTTTGCCTCTCCAGTAGTGCGGGTTAAGAAAAAGGATTCTACCTGGAGGTTGTGTATGGATTATAAGGCCTTGAACAAACTCACCATCAAGGACAAATACCTAATTCATGTGGTAGAACTAAAGGATAAGAGCAACTATCTTTTCAAATATTGATCTTAGATTTGGATATCACCATATTAGAATGGTTTCTAGGGAGGAATTGAAAATAGCTTTTAGAACATATAATGGCCACTAAGAGTTCTTGGTTATGCCATTTGGGCTAACCAACGCCCCAACTACTTTTTAGAGTTTGATGAATGAGGTTTTTAAAGAACACTTCAGAAAATTCATTCTGGTGTTTTTTGATGATATTTTGGTATACAATACATATCACTATAAACACTTAAAGATAGTTTTTGAATTGTTGAGAGCACATAAGTTGGTTGCTAAGACAAGTAAATGTAGCTTTTACAGTGAACAAGTAGAATATTTAGGTCACATTATATCTAAGTATGGAATTCCTACAACCCCAATAAAATCAAAGTTATACTCGATTGGCTATTACATAAGAACCTGAGGCAAGTAAAAGGATTTTTAAGGCTTACAAGCTACTATAGAAGATTTGTTAAAAGGTACAATTCCATTTGTAAACCTTTAACATAGCTATTTAAGAAGGATGCTTTTATGTGGGATCATAAAGCTACCAAAGCTTTCAACTTGCGCAAAGAATTGATGACTAAGCCTTTAATCTTATCCTTACCAGACCTGAATAAATTGTTCATTGTAGAAACAAATGCGTCTATAGTGGGGGTGAGAGTAGTACTTATACAAGATAGACATCTTATTGCCTACATCAACAAATATCTAGGCCCTAAACAACAAGCAATGTCTATTTATGAAGAAGAGATGTTAGTTATCATGCATGTAATCACTAAATTAAAGCATTACATATGGGGAAAACATTTTAAGACTCGCACTAATCACATAAGTCTTAAATATCTCTTGGATCAAAAAATAATTATTCCTATATAGCATTAGTGGTTAGTTAAGTGATGGGGTATGATTATGAGATAGAATACAGGTTGGGAAAGGAAAATATAGCAATAGATACCCTCTTGATACAACCATATTATTCAATAGTTTCACCCACATTTAACTAGTATTTTGCCTAAGTTTTATATATAAAATGCCTTGATATTCTTTATTTTATTTTTTGAAGGCACTTTTGGATGAAAGATGCAAAAAGGAGTAAATTGAAGATAATTGGCAGATTTGACCTTCAGTCGATGTTTTATGCAGAGCGTGAGCTCTAGAGGTTGAAATGAAGTGATTCCAGTGGCATTAAAAAGCCAACATCCATACCTTTCTGGAAATCTAAGGCAAGAAAATAAAATAAGGAAGAGCATGGAAATCGCAGCCTTCAAAGTCAAATCTCGTAATCTGCCAATGTTGACCTTTGGCTATTCCAACTTGAATATCTAGAGCTACAGAAGTCCAATTGATGCAAACTCAATTTTTTTAGATTCATGACTCAAATTTCTATAAACACTCCAAATTTCAGCCAAAACCGATGTCATATGAGGGAGATATGATTTTTCAAAGATGACATCTGAATTCTGCCAGCAAACAGGTTTCGTGAAGAAACGAGTCCAAATTACGTTCTAAAATATCTAAACCGATATCCAAGTTTTTATTTCAGCAATTTAGCTCCTCTAAGTCAAAGCTTGAATATTTCATGCAAGGCTATTTCTCCGTTTTTAGGAAAATAGTTATTGAAGTACTTAAATGTAAACAGTCTACTTAATGGAGGACTATTTTGTAAAATAGAGACCAAGGGTTTCCTAAGATATAAAAAGAATGAGAGAAGAGAAGGGGGGCAGCCAGACAAGAAGAGAAAAAC
>Ga0325414_1003850_pt1 | contig 15663 bp, 9 predicted proteins | sample PopdelMetagenome_8_FD_206183 | JGI IMG/M metagenome (GOLD analysis project Ga0325414, IMG submission 206183) | Populus deltoides microbial communities from Bellville, Georgia, United States - Leaf-PdKOR-R3 | ecosystem: Host-associated > Plants > Phyllosphere > Phylloplane/Leaf | place: USA...
ACAGTTTTGATGACAATCAAATTAAAAAGGTAGTGAGGTACTATATTGATTTAGATGATTTAAGAAGTTCATTATGTATTATTTAGGATTTTATGAAGTGTTTTAATAGGCATTAATTAAAAAAAAAAGATTAGTCTATTTCTCTGGAATTAATATTGAATTTTATTATAAGAATTTTATTATAATGTAAGTATTAGTATTGATGGTCTATATATAATAGTCTATCAAAAACTTTTAAGAATTTCGTGATTTTACATGTTACTATGAATGATGAAACATTGCACAAACAAAATTGTGATATTCGTTCGAAAGCATTAAGGTACTGTTATGAGGGCACATTATAATAAAATTATGCAACCAAACTTAATTTTTTATTAATAAAATTTTTAATAAAATTAATTTGACCCATTTAAAGTATAATTAAATCTTTATATTTAATTAAATTATTTAATTTGATCTTAAGTAATTTTTAAATATAATTAAATTTTTAATTTGGCCAATTATTAAATCAAATTGACTTATTAAAAATCTAATTATATCATTGAGCTTAATTTTTATGTAAATTCGTTCAATAATCATTTAATTTAACCTGAAATCTACATTATCTCTTCAATATTAGGTACAATGAGATATAATTATACTTTAAATTTGTTCAAAATTTCAGCTTGATTTTTCCTTATGTACTGGGATCTTCTTAGGTCAGCTTTTACCACAATCACTGGTCCTCTTGGTATTATTATTTATTTTTAATTTTAAAAAGAAAAATAATAAAATTAGAGAATAACCTGAAAATAGATTATCACAATTAATATCTTCCTTATTAAGGTAGGAATACATATTAGTATTGAGGTATTGTTATGAAGGCATCTATTAGGGTTCTTTATGGTCCAGTTCGAATAACGTGGTTTTAACGGCAAGAATAATCAAAGAAAAATGAATAAAACCTGAAAGTTTGAATTCTTTTGATATTATATTGTTGGAGCCTTGGTTTGATTTATCTGGGTTGTTTGAGGAGGGTGGAGAGGGAGCAAGATTTGTCTAAGATTAATCTAAATTGGAGGAGATTGCTAAAGCTGTAAGCTTTACAGTTAGGAATGTGCTTTTGTTGGAAATCGGTGGTGGTGGAGGTTTAAAGCTGTAAGCTTTACAGTTAGGAATGTGCTTTTGTTGGAAATTGGTAGTGGTGGAGGTTATGAAAAAAAGAGGGGATTTCTGTAACAGGGAAACGAGACCTGGGTTGCAGGCGTTGATGCAGGAGGAATATGAGGCAGCACTTGCTACTTCTGTGGCTATCTTCGTTGCCAAAACTAAAGAGACAAAGAGGGAAGGGATCGAGAGGACGGCGGCTGTGGGAAGAAAGGAAATTGAAGAAATAGGGTTTGAAAGAAAAACATGCTTTTCATACCTAGGTTAGGTTTATGGTTAAAATTTACCTTGAAATATCTGAAAAAACATATAAGCTCAAGAAAACTTTTTATTTTGGATTGATTTTAGATTTTAAGATGATTTTTTTAGGTATCTCAATGCACATAGTACCTTGAAAGTACTATTATGCATCGAGATTGTGAAAATATATGCAATTTCTTGAATGGTAGCTAATTTCCTCTTGAAGCTGCTTTCCATGGCTGGATTTTCATGGATATTATAGTATGCCACTTGTTTTTTGTTTCTTTTCTTCTTCTTTTTTCCTGGGCTCAAATGGAGTTTCTTTTATTTTGAAAGAGTGGCTGGTTATTTATGTCTTGATCGAGGCCCTCTCCCTGTATCTGTAGAGGAGAACTGAGTGTTGGGATTGGTGCAAGGATGGGATTTCTTAACAGCGAAGATTTCCCTACTGCCTTCATGTTCCTTTGGCCTTTAGTGTAGATCTAGCCGTTGGGATTCGTGCGTCGTCTTTCCAAGAACCTAACCTAAATGAACACGAAAAGAACCATACCCTCTAATTATCATTAATAAAAATTGTATCATTTTCATATAAAAAAAATCATGTGGAAGAATTGTGCAGTGTCACTTTTAAACACATTTTCTTAAATAAAAAGCTTCAAACTTGCTTATTTTATAATGAAACTAATTTAATTAAAATTAATACAAACATAGTTTAATCATTTAAATATTAAAAATCTGATAAAAACAATCCTAACCCAAGAAATTTATCTATTGAATGCAATGTAATCGCTTGAATAATTTTATATTAACTTTTTAGCATATTAATAATACTGAATCAATAATTATAGTTTACAGATAAAATATTCTATACAGATTTTATTTTTTGATAATGTTTTTGGAAAAAAAATAAAAAAAAATTGAAATCTTGTTGGCAACGAATATAAAGAAAAAAAAATTAGTGGATATGTGATAAGAAAAATAACATTCATAAGAATAAAAATAGAAATTAAATGATTGAATTTGAGACATCGTGAGTTACAAGGCTCATTGACATTGAACTACTTTCATTCTAGATCATAAGCTGGACATATAATTTTTTTTTTTTAGAAGTATAATGTTGCATTAGAAGACGCCAAGATCTGACGGGGAAGACATGAAAAACATAAAAAGTCTGCTCACAGCTCAAGTTTAGCAGAATTATAAAATGAAATGATTATTTTGTGAGAAGAAAAACATGATCCGTACGTAGTCGACAGAGCACGAGCAAAAACAGAGAAGAAGCGAAATACAAAGAACTTGGAAAATACAAAAATAAACGAAAACAAAAAACAAAGGGCTACGTACGTAACATGGTTTCCATTAAGATAGCTTGATCATATGATCTTCCTTCACAGATCTTTCCTTCTCTTTTTTTAGGCGCGACTTGCACTTCTTCTCACTTTCATTTTGTACCCACCTTGGTCTTCCCTGTGCAAGGTAACGACATCACCAGCGTTGAGATTCATACGGCTAGCGATTTCAATCCAGCCTTTTCTAAATTCTAGCCTTCCTGATCTGCAGGAGCAGTGAACATTAACTTTCGTCATTTCAGCTTCCACAAACATGATTGGAAACACGTTTTCCCGTGCGCCTTGGAAAGGTGGCAAAGCTTCTCTTATTGTATCGTTCGGTAACTCCAAATTTTTCAAAATGTCAACAGATGTGAGTTGCTTTCTGAAGATCGCCATAGCTATAATATGATTTGAGATAATTTGCGACTCAAGAAGTTTGCAAGCATGTTCTTATACAGGGGAGATTAATAAGAAGGCGTGGGCACAAAGCTTTCTTGGGAACATTTTAATGGGTAATTGTGAGGGCAACCGAAATTCCATTTGGTCGGTCCTTTTTAGAGAATTCCTCCCTTTAAATTAACCATCATATATATATTCACTTTAACTTTTTATAAATTAAGATGGTAATTAAATTCTTAAATTAAAACCCTACGTCACATATGCTCTTATTTAATTAAGATTCAATGTTAATACTCAAGATTCAAGTTGATGAGTTGATATTTAAGATGGTCCATTGATTAATAATTCAGTTTAGTTTATATGGTTTTTAATTTCTTTCTCATCTTTGTAGTGTATTATCACATATTAAGACCAAATTATTTAGTGATGTTTTAAACAGTATATAAAACCTGGATCAGTTTGCATATGTATTCATAAAACATACTTCCTTGTACGCTTTTATATAATTTAAATATTTATACGACATATATACACGAATAATTACTTACATTGGCACCTTCTTGTCATGTATCATTACTAAGTCACATTAAATATTAAATATAAAGCTAAATGGTGTGGCATTTTAAATGTATATATATTAACTTTTTGTTTATCCTTTTATATTTTACTATGGATTGCAATAATGTTATTTTAAAAAAAATTCAATTTGATTCTTAAATTTTTTTAGCACAATTTATTCTTTTTTAGTCTAAATTAGAGCCTAATTGCATGTTTTTTTTATGAGGGTTAGGTTGAAAAACAAGGAACGAAATTGCAAAACACGAGTAACAAAGATAGCGTGTGCAAATTTATTTGTGAAGTATATTTTTGTCCTCAATATTGTTTTGCTTTATTTTGGTGACCAATACTTTGAAGTTTGCAAAAATTTATTTTGGTACTTAACTTTATTTTCAACATTTTGAATCCGTTGGGGGTGAGAGAAGAGAAGAAATGGCTGGAATCCGACCTAAGGAGGGAAAGATATCATTTTAACGATTTCAGCTACCAAAACGTTAAATTTTTATTCCAAATGGTTCCATATGACGAGGGGAGTTTAAATTGGCTGTTTTTTTTTTATATCAAGATCGAAGATTGGGAAGAAATTGGTTTTCGGGTTGATTCTTGGTTTTGGATTTTTTTTTTGCGCTTTTGGAGCTTAAATATTGGTTTTACAAGGTTATTATGATGTTTTCTAAGTATTTTTGGTTGAAAATAGATTTTTAAAGCGAAAAAATCAGGCACTCTAATTTTTTAGCCACCACAATGGTCGGAATCTAGATATGCTAAACAACGTGTTTTTCTTTTTATTGAGCTGAGGGCCCATTATCTTTTTTTTTAAAAGGGTCGTGCATGCAACTGGGCCTGAATTTGCAGGCCCAGGTGTGAGACTGTTGGTTATGGACCAGGTGTTAGGCTTGGCCTTATTCTTTTCTTCCTTTCTTTTTTATAGTTTTATTTTTTTATATATTTTTTAAAATAATTTTTAACTTTGTATTTTACTTCTCAATAATTGTTTTTTTTTGTGTGCTTATTTATCCTTTTTTACATAGTTCTTAATTTTTAGTTATATTGGATTTTTAAAATTTTTGAGAGATTAATATGATTCATTTTTAATATATATATATATATATATATTTCTTATAATATTTTTAATATGTTTAGCCTTGCATAATATGTTTTTACTTTTTATTTTATTCAATAAATCTTATGTGTGTGTCGATTTCTATTTGAAATTTATTTTAATAAACAAATTTATTATACACAAATAGATAAATTACTCATATTCCAATATTAAATGTCTTGATATATATTTGTCTTTTAGTTTTTCCTATTTTTCTTAAAAAAATAACAATCCAGAAATGGGATTGTTAGGGTCTTCTTTCTTCTTTTTTTATTAGACTCTTTTTTTTCACCTACTTTTTTTCTCATATTCTAAAAACATAGTTTTAAAGAAAATTCATGTTATTAAACTTCATAAAGTTTATGGACAAGTTTACAGGTTTGACTGGTGACCTAGTTCACATGTTTGATGAATCTAACTTTTTTTTTTCCTTTTCAACATCTTAGTATTAAATAAAAAGTTATAATCCCATTGGAGTATGGTGTTTAATTTTGTGGTTGTATATTTTTGTTATCATATAGTTAAATAAAAAATAGTTTTGGAAAAAATTAATCCCGTTAGAATTCATAACCTCGTTCACAAGTTTGACGTGTTAACCTGGGTTATCCGGTTCATAGATTTCATGAGTTCACCCACTAGTCGAATATGTTTTTTGGTTGTTGCTCCTTTAATTGTTTTTAATAGTTTTTTTCTCGATTTTATCTTTTAATATTGAATATATAGGAAAATAAACTGCATTACCATATATTTTTATCATATAATGAAAAAAAGTAGTTTATCAAAAAATTAATAATATTTATTTCAGTTTGGTTCTTCTTCTTTTAATTTCTTATTTGTTTCCTTTTCCTATTTATTAAAGTTCTTATGATTTTTAATTTTATCTTTCAAAATAAGTTGTGGTGGTTGTGTTACCAGTGATTATAATAATAATAAAATTAATATTATGGAATGTATTGTAAAATAAAAAAATTATGTTTTTCTTGTATAGATTGATCTTATATAATATAGTATATTGCTCTAATTACCTGATTAAGACAGCCTCTTAATTAAAGTACCTAGGTTTTATCTTGTGAGCGCGAGACGGTGCGTGAATGAGTGTAAGAGATATGAGAGCATGCTTGTCGGTATGCGACAATTTGCGAGCTGAGGATTCACATCTTAATTTTGTTTCAAAAAAGCAAGTTGGTGTGGACATCACAGATCACATCTTAAATTCATTGGCTCGCTCCCATGAATTTGGAATCTCAATTTAAAATGGTTATCGTGTGATTATATCATCACATGATCGAGGTCAAAGCTTGAGAATACGACAATAACAATATATTAATGACGGCTAATGCACGACCACTCAAAATATAACGATCGTTTTGTCTCGGGCCAGTTTCAGATATGTTGTGATATTGAATTTAATTAGAAGACGAAATCGATGTTCACTTTTGTGTACTGAGAAGCTGAAAATATGTGGCAATTTCTTGAATGGTGACTAATTTACACTTGAAGCTACTTTCCATGGCTATATATTTTGATATTATATCATAGAGTATTGATGATTAAATAATTATGAGTTTAAATCTTATTATTTCTATTTATTTAATAAAAAAACACAAAATAAAATGAATTTATACAAGTTTCAAGTTCAAAAAACTTTATTTAAAAAGTGTATTAAAAAATAAAAAAAAATTATATCTTATATATGATTTCACTTAATAACTTAAATTTTTAGATTAAATTTTTAAATTAAAATGATTTGTAATTTGCTTTATCATCAACAACTTGTTGAAAGGTCAATAGGTTGTAACTTTAGTGTCTGTAGTTACAGTTTATGGATGAAATATCCTACCATAATGTTATTATTTGAGAAAATAAATAAAAATGAAATTTTGTTGATGAATATAAAAATAAAATGAAAAAAATTTGAAATTTGAAATTAGGGGATAACCGGTAAGAAAAACAACATTCATAAAAATAGAAATAGAAATTAAAGGCTTTTGAATTTGAGACATCCTGAGCTACAAGGCTCATTGACATTGAAATTATAGAAGAAAAACATATATGGTGGTCGATAGAGCACATGCAAAACAAAGAAGAAACGAAATATAAAGAACTTGGAAAATAGAACAATAAACAACAAAGTGCTACGTAACATGTATGGTTTCCATTTAGATAGCTTGATCAATATCTGTTCTTCCTTCACAGATCTTTCTTTCTTTCTTTCTCTTTTTTTAGGCTCAATTTGCACTTCTCACTGTCATTTTGTACCCACCTTGGTCTTCCCTGTGCAAGGTAACGACATCACCAGCCTTGAGACTCAGATGGCTAGCGATTCGATTCCAGCCTTTAGTAAATGCAAGCCTTCCTGATCTGCAGGAGCAGTGAACATCAACTTCCATTCCAGCTTCCTCAAACATGATTGGAATCACGTTTTCCCGTGCGCCTTGGAAAGGTGGCAAGGCTTCTCTCTTCGTATCGTTCGGTAACTCCAAATGTCTCTCAATGTCAACAGATATGAGTTGCTTCTTGAAGATCTCCATAGGTTATAATATGTGTTGAGATAATTTGCGATTCAAGAAGATAGTTTGCAAGCATTTTTATAGAGGGGAGAATCAGAAGACTTGGTATGATCTCTTCGTCTGGATGATGTCATATATATATAATTTTGATAAAACAAATTGTTAATAAACCAATCAATGGTTGGTTTGCTAATTGGAAATGAAGATTTCACAACTTATAAGTAACCAGATTGTCGGTGGATAGCTTTAGAAATCAAATGTTTGACTGAAAGCAATTAAAAATAAACTTGCTAGAATGTGAATAAGACTGCTTTAGCATATATATTGACCAAGTATTGTGCATATATAAACTTGCTAGAATGTGAATAAGACTGCTTTAGCATACATAAAATAAATAGAAATACTAGCAATAAATAAATAAATAGAAAACAGATAACAAATTATCAGGCTCGGGTATCAAATATTTTTACCAGTTAGTTAATTATAATGAACTAAACTTAATTAGTTGATTATAATGAGGTGACTCATTATGAAATGAAATATAGCTTCTAAAATATTTTAGTAAATTTTGTGCACCATTATATTATATGATCAGATCAAATCAAAGGCTGTCCAAAAACAAGTTAGAACATGCCTTCTAATAAATAAATAAATAACCTACGTGAGCTAGCCGGTTTTATTTTTTAATATTTATTTTTTGTATTTTAATTGAAATACATTATAAAAAAAGTACTTGACATGATATTAAATTATTATTCAGTTTTTTTATATTTCTTAAATAATATTATAGTTTTTTTAATGAGAATGTTAACCATTTCTTTTTCAATTATTATGTACTAATATGCAAAAAACAAAATTGCTCATGAATATTCAATTAAAAAAACTATTTATTTTTTATTTTTTTAATAGATTTTGACATGATTTTATAAAATTTATTATTTTTTACCTTCAATCATATACAAAATATTGAGATATTATTTTAATATTTAAAAAAAAACATAGCTTATAATTAGAAAAACAATTTTAAAATAATAAAGATATGCATTAATAAGGAAAATAAATTTTAAAAGAAGGAGTATATTTTTTCTACTTATTTTTAAAAAACAAAAGTTTTATCTTCATTGAATATTCATGAGGATTTTTTTTTTACTCTCAAAAAAATCTATAATATTATTTAATAGCCATGAAAAAATTGAAGAATAATTTAAATATCATGTTAAATATTTTTTTATAATACATATTAACTAAAATAAAATAAAAAGCTTAGAATTTTTATAATTATTTAATTAAATAAAACATATTCCAGGTAGTAAGGTTGTTAAATAGGCTAGGTCATGATCTAAGTCATGAGTTGCATGAGATAACTCAATTCAACCCGAACCCAAAACATCATTGTTTTAATATAATTTTTTATATAAAAAATTGTTAAATTAACATTGGTTTTCATTATTTTATGGAGGTATGTTTCTAGTAATAAACAAAACCATTGCTTCTTTTCGACCAACTCACTAACTCTATATATAAGATCTTACTAATCAGTTCTTTATCCTCGAATCTGTAACAAGATCAGAACACTCAAGTCTCATAATGAACCTAAATCAAACAATTAGATAGCAACTCTTAAATTGACACCTCCCGTCGACGCACATCCACATACGACAATTAATAATAAAACCTTTAATATGCAACTGAAACTTCAAAGATTGGTTGTAAAAGATTTTACCAAGCCATTTCATTATCTTTTTTTTATCAACTTTTAAGGATAAATCTCATTGAGAATTTATTTATCCCATGTGGATACATAGATAAAGCAACCAAGTATGAATGAATTGAAAATATATTTTTCAAAGCAATTTTATTATCATTTATAGGTCAATTTCTAAAGATAAAATCCGTTGGAGTTTTTTTTCATCTTATATCAATCTATGATAATAAAACCACAAATTTTATGAGATGAAAATATTTGTTTTTGAAGCGATATTTTATAATTTTTAGTTGACTTCTAAGGATAAAACTCATTAAGGTTTTTTAATTCTATGTCAATCTATGATAATAAAACCTTAAATCCTTTTTCAAAATTTATTTTTTGTATTTTGATCGAAATACATTATAAAAAATAATACTTGACATGATATTTAAATTATTGTTCAGGTTTTTCATAGTTCTTAAATAATATTATAGTTGTTTTTATGAGAATATTAAAAATTTGTTTTTCAATTACTATATACCTAATATGCAAAAGAAATAAAATAATAAATTGCTCATGAATATTCAATGAAATAAGGTTTTTTTTTTGTTTTTTTAATAATTTTGTGACATGATTTTATAAAATTCATTATTTTCTTACCTTCAATCATATACAAAATATTGAGATATTATTTAAATATTTTTTTGAAAAAGGATTGCTTATAATTAGAAAAATATTTTTTCAAAATAATAAAGATATACGTTGATAAGGAATGAAATTTTAATAGAAAAAAATATTTTTTTTCTACTTGTTTTGTTTTAAAAAAAGTTTTATCTTCATTGAATATTCATAAGTATTTTTTTATATATCCATAAAAATCTATAATATTATTTAATAGCCATGGAAAAATTAAAGAATAATTTAAGTTACGTGGGACAACCCAATTTAACTCAAGTTCATCAAAAAAAATTATTGCTTTAATATATATATATATATATATATATATATATATATATAATGTTATATTGAGTTGGCTTTATATAGGTATTGTTGAAGATCATCAGCCTTAATCAAAGCCTTTCCATATATACACAGCCCTAATCACAGCACAATCATATCTAATTCCTTCCTTTCCTCTTGCTCACAATAATGTATAACGTTACCTTCCTTTCTCATGTAATATGTTACATACTGGATGTATATAAATACAAGTGCACTCACCACCAAATCAGTGTGGCAGATTTCAAACATTCTCATGGTATCAGAGCTTTCATTGGATTAACATCCCACGATCCAAATGGCCTCCAGTTCATCCGATTCTTCTCCCACTCATCTTCCTTTTAACACCATGATTCACATGGTTACAATCAAGCTCTCCTCCTCCAATTATCTTCTATGAAAGAATCAGCTTCTTCCTCTTCTTGACAGCCAAGGTCTGCTGGGTCATGTGGATGGCACCCTTGTGCCGCCGCCACCATTTGATCCTCCCACCTCTCAGACACCAAACAGCAGTCACCTAACATGGAAAGCAACTGACCAACGCCTCCTCAGCCTTCTCCTCTCCTCTCTCATAGAGGAAGTAATGGCTGAAGCTGTCGGCCTCTCCACATCCCATGAGGTTTGGACAGCCTTGGAAAGCACCTTCACCCACCGCTCCAAGGCTCGTGAGATTCATCTCAAAGATGACCTTCAATTGATGAAGCGTGGCACCCGTCCAGTCACTGTCTATGCCCGTGCATTCAAGGTTTTATGTGATCAGCTTCATGCAATCAGTCACCCAGTTGATGAAACCGACAAAGTTCACTGGTTTCTTCGTGGTCTCGGGCTAGATTTCTCCACTTTCTCAACTGCCCATATGGCACAAGCTCTTCTCCCCTATTTCTCTGATATCGTCTCTAAAGCTGAGAGTTTTGAAATTTTTCAAAAATCTCTGGAGACTTTAGCGCCTCCAGTTGCAGCATTCACTGCCAACAGAAGCTCTTCTCATCGTGGAAGCAGCTCCTTTCGCCAAAATCATGGTTGTGGATACGGGTCCAGTAGCAACTCTTCTCATTCTGGACAGAGCCGTACTCACACCAACCAAGGTCGCCATCCACCACGCTGCCAGATCTGCCGACTGGAGGGACATTATGCTGATCGTTGTAAGCTGTGCTATGACCGACATGAATCCACAGCATTCCTTGCTGAATCTGATTGGCTTTTGGATACAGGGGCTTCGGCTCACATGACTCCAGATAATTCCACGTTGGAGCAGTCCACAGCTTACACGGGTAAGGAATGTGTAATTGTAGGGAATGGTGCGTCCCTACCCATTACTCACATAGGCAATATTTCCCATTCCCCAGATCTTAAATTATTAGATGTTTTGGTTGTTCCTCACTTACTAAAAATCTTTTGTCCATCAGTAAACTCACAAATGATTTTCCTTTATCAGTTACTTTTGCTAATAATTTTTTCACTGTTCAGAATTGCCTAATGGGAAAGGTGGTGGCAACCGGTAGACGTGATGGAGGCTTATATGTGCTAGAGCGCGACAATTCTGCATTTATTTCTGTCCTTAAAAATAAATCTCTTCATGCTTCATATGATTTATGGCATGCGCGCCTTGGACATGTGAATCATTCAATTCTTGCTTTATTAAATAAAAAAGAACAACTTCATCTCACCTCTTTATTGCCATCTCCTAAATTATGTGACACATGTCAACTTGCAAAAAATCATCGCTTGCCTTATACTCGTAATGAACACAAGTCATCAAATGTGTTAGATCTAATTCACTGTGACATATGGGGTCCTTCACCTGTAAAATCTAATTTGGGCCATAATTATTATGTTTTGTTTATTGATGATTACTCTCGCTTTACTTGGCTTTATCCTTTGAAATTGAAATCTGACTTCTATGATACATTTATTCAATTTCAAAAATTTGTTGAAAATCAATATTCTTCTCGCATAAAAAATTTTCAAAGTGACGGTGGTGCAGAATTTACAAGCAATTGCTTCAAAACTCATCTTCGTACCTCGGGTATCCATCATCAACTATCTTGCCCATATACTCCTGCCCAAAATGGTCGCGCTGAAAGAAAACATCGTCATGTGACTGAAACTGGTTTGGCCCTTCTTTTCCATTCTCACACTTCTCCTCGCTTCTGGGTTGATGCCTTTAGCATTGCAGCTTACATCATCAACCGATTGCCCGCACCGTTTCTCAAAGGTAAGTCCCCCTTTGAACTTCTATATGGTTCTCCTCCCAATTATGAGAATTTTCATCCTTTCGGTTGTCGTGTATATCCGTGTTTACGTGATTATATGCCAAATAAATTTTCCCCTCGAAGTATTCCTTGCATTTTTATGGGCTACAGCACTTCTTATAAAGGGTTCCGTTGTCTTGACCCTTCTACATCTAAAATATATATCACTCGACATGCTCAATTTGATGAAAATTACTTTCCCTCTCTAGATACCTCTCAGGCTCAATCCATGTCTTCCCTTCAATTTTCCAATTTTTTGGAACCAACCCCTCCCTATCCAAACATGCCTGCTTCTTCCCCAACGCCACATTCCCCGCATATTACACAGTCCGGATCTAACTCGTGTATTCTTTATACTGATCCCGTGAATGAGCCTATGCAGATGGACAATTCTATTGCAGGTTCTTCTCTACAGCACTCGGACCCCAGTTCAACTTCCCTTGCACCCACTGAACCGACTCCTCCTCTTCCAGTTGCTATCTCTCAGATGAGTTCTCATCCTATGCTCACACGAGCCAAAGCTGGAATTTTTAAAACTCGGCACCCGACAAATCTTGCTTTTTTGGGATCCTCTGGTCTTCTCTCAGCTCTTTTGGCATCTGTTGAACCAAAAGGATTCAAATCTGCTGCTAAGAATCCTTCTTGGCTCGCCGCTATGGATGAAGAAGTTCAGGCTTTGCAAAATAATCACACCTGGAATTTGGTCCCTCGACCAGCCGACACCAACATTGTGGGTTCTAAATAGGTGTTTCGGACCAAATATTTGCTTGATGGTTCCATCGATCGTCTTAAAGCTCACCTTGTTGTTAAAGGCTATACACAAATACCTGGTCTTGACTACACCGACACTTTCAGCCCGTGTCGCACGTCAGAAAATCCGCGCGGCGTCGGCTGACGATTTTTTTCGTTGTGTTTTGCTTGATTGGTTCGTTGGAATCGCCACCTAGTAATTGATTGCGGGCTACTAGGAAACCGGATGTACTGGTCTTGTCAGAGATTCGCGGGTAAGGGACTGATTGTAGTTAGAGAAGGTATTAGCACCCCTAACGCACCCTACCTAAGGTAAGCTGCTTCGTGATTTTGACATGTTAAAGAAGTTTTAAAACTTTGTCTTTTCTAGTAAGGTGCAAAGGTTACTATTCAAAAATAAATATAATGCACATCACACTATGCATCCATGCATTTCATAAAACTATGTTTTTATCTTTCTATGAATGAATGTGCATGTAAATATTTATTTTCAATATATATATATATATATTGATGAGTTTTCGACAAGATAGCGTCGGGTTTTAATAGTTAGATCGATGATAAGAACTGATATAGACTTAATGCGACATTTTAAACCTCAAAACAAGATAAAAAATGAGTTGACAAGGTTAATTTTCATCATTTCATCATTATATCTTGATTAAACTTAGATTATAACAGGTAGGTCAACATATCTCTTGATTTTAGTGACCGAGGTAGGCTTAGCGTGTTGTTTTTTATTAGAAATGAGGTCGATAATAAGTTAACAAGTCTCCTCAAAATAAAAACCGATGTGGGTTAATCATAGTATTTTGTTCAACTTTTATGTTTATAGAAATAAATATCAGTATTAAAAAGGGGTCAAGAAATATAAATAAAAAAATACTAAAACTAAAAATTCATTAAGTTGCGAGACTTCTTAGTTAGGATTAGACGTTAAATGGACATACATTAATCCACTAAGAATAAATAACTTGCGAATAAGATCAAAAAATAATTTGAACAATTAATGTTATACGTAAAATAAACTTAAAAAAAACATATAGTTGAGGTGATCTTTTCTTGAAAAAAAATACGGTAAGGGTTATTTTTAATTTTTTTAAGCATAACCAACTCCTTATTCAGATATTTGAGATCAATATATTTTTTAAGATTTTTAATATCCTTGAAAACCTGGATGGTAACTTTACTTTTTATATTTTTATTTAAATTCAAAGGTACAATTTATGTCAGGTGTGATATTAGTGGTGGGTATTACAAAGAAAAAGGAGTTACTTGCGGTTAAAAATATCTAAAATGTTAAGAGATTTTTTCAAGGATCAAGATGAAAGAAAAGAGATTACTATATATATATATATATATATATATATATATATATATATATAAAAGAAAAAGAAAAAGAGAAAGAGGAGGTGGTTTTTCCCATAACATTTAAACCAAGTGTACTGTATCTTCTAAGATTTAGTCATAGGTGCTGTAGGGATTATATAGCTGAATTTTTAAAGAAGGGGAATAGATGACAACCTAATTAACACATGCCAATAAATTTAATCTATATTGTTTTTAAATATGATGAATGCATGTCTACATATCCATAATCTTCATATAAATTGATCATTTTCGTTCGAGGTCGCAGCGTAGGACAGAATGTCGTGGGGATATGATGATCTAGAAGAAAGGGTCGTGTTTTTCTTGTAATGATGAAAAAAAAAAAGGTTGCACCTTTTTATTGCAAGAGCTATGGTGCGAAATCGGAAGAGATAAGCAGTGGCTACAGCCCGTTTGTCTTGTCTAACGAACTCTTGACAGTATATATAAAAGTTCAAGTGGTCCCGCAGCTAGTTTTGAAACCCGGACCGGCCCGGCGGGTCGACCCGGGACCCGGCCGACCCAGGCCTGAGACCGGTCCGGGTCTAAGTAAAAACCCGCTGAGGAGTTGACCCGGCAAAACCCGGTCGACCCGTAGGGTCGACCCGGAACCCGGGCGACCCGGACAAACCCGACTGAGACCCGGCTTCTTTGTTTTTTTTGTATATACACAGCCGGGAAACGACGTCGTTGGTTTTGGCCTTTTAAAGTCAAAACGATGCAGATGCAGATGAAGGATAAAGGATGCAAAATTGCAGATAGAGATAACAAGTAAAAGCAATTTCAAATTCAATCGCATGCTCATGTGTCCGACTGCTAGTAATACACCTCCACCCCAAACATGGCATCCTCTTCGTAGTGATCCCTGCGCGTTCTTGTAGATTCCATTGAAGCCAGCATCCCCGGTTTTGATCAGATCCTGCATCAAGACATGATTGGAAAAGCTCCTCTTCAAAGTTCTGTGCGTGAATATCAGCGTTGTCTTGCTGTTGTTTTCTATTTTGATGCCCGTGTTTTTTCTATCTCTCTCTTTCTTCAAGATTTTCTTTTCCTCTTTACCTTCTATTCTCAATTTAAAGAATGCATATTTGCTGTTGATTAAAAAAGAATGTTTACTTGTGATTGGAAAGCTGGAAAGTGGATTGAAAGCTGGAAAGCTGGAAAGTGGATTGAAAGTTGGAAAGAGGATTGACGAGAGAGGGATAAGAGAGGAGAATTGTATTTGTTGAAGTTTTTATTTGATTTTTTTGGGTTGACCCGGGTTGACCCGGGTCAACCCATCTGACCCGTGACCCGATCATTAGACCGGGTCGACCACCGG
>Ga0325414_1003851_pt1 | contig 15661 bp, 11 predicted proteins | sample PopdelMetagenome_8_FD_206183 | JGI IMG/M metagenome (GOLD analysis project Ga0325414, IMG submission 206183) | Populus deltoides microbial communities from Bellville, Georgia, United States - Leaf-PdKOR-R3 | ecosystem: Host-associated > Plants > Phyllosphere > Phylloplane/Leaf | place: USA...
CAATAAAATAGCTGCTGGTATCCTTAATAATACAGTGATTTTTTGGTTCACCTTCCTCCCATCATACTAAAAAAATTGGAGAATTGGCATTAATGTATCCCAATAAATTACAGGAATGGATGCGATAATCTTGCATTATCCTAGATTTAAAACTTGATAGCTAAAATATTTATATAAGTCCCTTTAATTACTTCTCAAATAATTCAATAATTTGTTGACATTTGGATCATTGATTTTGAAAACTTTTTCTCTTTGATCTCCACGGGTTCACAATTTAAATGGCCCAGTTGGAACCATATTTTCTAAAAGAATAATTTTTTATTTTAAGAAAGAACCACCATCATAATTGCGTATGTTCGTGAAAACATTCAATACGTATGATAACCATCAGTTATGGCACTCGCTACATCAGAATTCTGAGCAGAAAGTGAATGGTTTTCATATTTGTTGTTACCAGCACCACCCTGCTCTTTCCTCCACTTTGATTTCCTCAGATGGTGTCCAACCAACTTAACCCCAAGATAAATGAAAGCTGATCCTAGAGTACCAGCGAAAATGGAAATTAGAGCCTCAAATGTCCAAACATTCCCATGACTATCTGGCATAATCACCCATATTGCTGCAATGTAAGCGGCAGCCATGAATGACACTGCCACCCACATGCCCTTGTGAGCAACCACCAATAGCTTCATTAGCGGCTTTCTTTGGAAGGGGATGATGCTAACTAGAGCTATTACAATGCATAAGGATGTGAACAAGGAAATGTTGTTGGTGATTGAAAAAACCTTAAAAGCTGATGTCCTGCCTGCTGTTGATTTTCCTTTCAATGGCCCCTCCTGGTAGACACCACCTGGAGGATTGATGCCTGCTGTAAAAGTCACCGTAGCAATCATAATAGCGACTACTGTGAGTGTGTTCCTTGCATTCTGTACTGCCTCAGTGTATGCCTTGTGTTGCTTCCTATGATGGCGCTTGTGAACTTTCATTAGCATTTTCCTGCGTTTTATGCTTTCATGCCTGAAGGAATGCCTGCAAAGTGAGGAGCCTTTTGTTTCGTCTGACGAGGATTCTGATTCAGATAGATCATTATTATTGTTAACTTGAAGCTGAAGAGGTTCACCTCTTGCATCGGTTCTCATGATTAATTCGGGCATGCTCTTTGTGATTGGGATGTTTTCCGCAGAATGTGCTTGAGAAAGTTGGTGTCTTTCAGATCCACAACCAAGCTGCAGCTGCAGGTCAAATTCTCGCTCTAGTGCATCTCTGGGGCTTTCAGATTTTTGTGACCAAGAAAGACCAGTACCTAATTTTCCACCAGCTTTCTTCAACATGTCTCTAAGATCCTGGATTTCTAAACTGCTTCCAGCATGGTTGAGGATGTCAAGCGCTGTATGTCCTCTATTGTTTTGATGATTGATGTCCACTTTTCTTTCATTGATGATACTGCCTGCTAACTGGAATGAGCTCAAACAAATTACATTATACTATACCAATCATCAGAGGGCAGGGGGTGTACATGATACTATAATGATGCATAATTAAAGTTTGTGCTTCTATTGTGCCTAGAAAGAACACAGAGAGAGAGAGAGAGAGAGAGAGAGAGAGAGAGAGATCCATACATGATAGAGTCCTCCGGAGATTGCAATGTGCAGAATGGTGTTGCCAAATTGATCTGGTTGTTGGAATAGCTTGGTATCACCGAACACATGTTCCAAGCACATGAAGGCACTGTGGGCATTGAATCTTACGAGAAGATGAAATACATTGTCCCCATCGGTTGTGAGACAATCAAATGATGTGGGAGCCATAGCCAGAAATTCTTCAAGGATTGTGCCATTGCCATGAATTGCTGCCAAGTGCAATGGTTTGAAACCCTTGTTATTATATATCAGAGTAAGGTCCAAGTCATGCCTTAGAAGTATTTTTGTTATCTCCAAGTGACCATTTTTACAAGCGTAGTGCAGAGGATTACATCCGTCACTGTCAATCTTCTGAGCCATATTTGGGCACGCTCGTAATATCATCTTCACTATTTCTGCATCAGTACACCCGTGATCGATTATTACATAAATTGAACATGATACAGCTTATCTGTATAAAATGAAAAGAAGAAAAAGAAGAAGAAGAAGAAGAAGCTTAAACAGTAACCAATCAATTTCAATGTACTAGTAATTAAGCGTGTTAAAAGGTAAATATGCTTATCTATTGACAAGCGAAATAGGCACATACCTGTATGGCCTTTTGATGCAGCCACATGTAGAGATGTCAAACCATGAGGATTATCATATTCTAACCTCAGAAACAATGGCTGATTCAACAAAACCTTGACTACTTCGAGATGCCCATAACTGCAAGCGATGAGTAATGGAGACTGATTTTCCATGTTAAAATTGCTGGCCACCCATGAACTTGTCTGTAATAGCAGCAATACAATCTTTGATTTTCCTTCGCGACAGGCTTCATGCAGAGGAGTCTCCAGCATCTTGTTCTCAGCTTGTACCATGTTTGGCCGCAACTTAATGATTTCCATCACCAAGTCAACAAATCCAAGCCTTGAAGCAAGGTGAAGCACTGTGTTAGAGGCAGTACTGGTTCTTTGGTCAAGAATTGCTTCATTTTTTCGAACTAAACTGATAAATGCATGAATATCATTGAGTAAAACTGCTCTGTAAAGTGCTGGATCCATCTCCTTGAGCTTGTAATTTTCTTAGAGAAAGCAAAATACTGCACTTACAGGAAATATTATTCGGTGCAAGAATACCTTTGGGAAAAAATGACAGTAATTAAATAAACAAGTACTTGGGAAAAGGTCACGTGGAAAGAAACAACCAAGAAAGTGAGGGAACGAGTCTTGGTCCCTTTATGTTCCTACTTTTCCAGAGGGACATTGACTTTGTCAACCTTACCAGTTTCCTCGACACATCTGCCATCTTCCTAGAATCTTCTTCAAGGAAGATATGTTGAAAAATGCAGCCTCTAGTAAAAAAAAGAAAAAAAAAAAAAAAGAAGAAGAAGTATAATTCCTCGAAGCTCTAAAATTACTTACGGTCGTGAAACTGAAAGGTCGTGAATAAATTTTATAAACAATTAATATCTCATATGAAAAATAACAAAAAAAATTTTGTTAAATAGGAACTAAAACCGACATAGGTAATGAAAATTAAACCAAATACAATTCTAAAACCTAACTAGGAAAGAATTAAAAAAAAAACTCCCAAACAATAGTTGAATAAAAAATTATGTTATTTTTCTTCAAAAAATTTATTTGACTTGGATTACAAAGAAGTGTGAATTTTCCTATTTTGGGAATGGTTTCGTATGTTTAAAGAAATGCTGTATTTTTATATATTTTTTTATGTAATTAGGTGTAATTATATTTTGACAAAACTGAATAATGGCGAGATCGTTTAAAAAATGCATTATTTTTTTTATGTATATGACTATTGAAATATTTAAAATTATTTTGAAATTTCAGGTCGTTACATTGACACATGAGCATTTAATCACATATGTGTTATGAAGTGTTCTTTGAACTTGATGAAAAATACATTGGCAACATCATGTTGAGTGATCTTTCTCAAAAACCTATTGAAAATAAAGACAAAGTTCTTATTAAACTAAAAACTAGTGAGCATAAATTTATTTCAGTAGTTTATTATATACTAGATATAAAGAATTATATTTAAAGTCTAGGACAATTTCTTGAGAAGAGATTTGGACTACAAATAAGGGACAAAAATCTCAGCATATTTGATGAATAAGGAATGATTATTACTTCTGTAAAAATGTTGATTATTACATTTCAGGTTAGAGGATTATCATGTTTGTTTACAGGTGATGATTCTATTACATTTGAAGAAACTTCTTAGTAAGCTAAATGGAAGAAAGCACTGAATGAGAAGTCAATGCTATTAACAAAAATAGTACATGAAAGCTAACATCACTTCCTGAATGACACAAAATAATAGAAGTAAAATGGATCTTCAAAACTAAAAGAAATGCAAAAGAAAAGGTTAAGAAATATAAAGCTAGATTGATACCAAAAGGCGACAAATAATATAATAAGATTGAATATAAAAAATCTTTTGTGCTCCGGTTGTAATAATGGAAACTATGAGATTGTTGATCTCATTAGCAGCACAAAAAAATAAAAATAAAGATTGTACAAGATAAATGTTAAGCTTGTTTCTCTAAATGAAAATCTTAAAGATGAAGTCTATGTAGAGGAAACACCTGGATATGTTATTGAAGGAGAAGAAAAAAAGTGTGCAAGCTAAAGAAAACTCTTTATGGGTCTAAACAAGCATAAAAAGCATAAAATTATAAAATTGATGATTATTTTACAGAAAATGCTTTGTTAGATGTCTTTTTAAGTATGCTTTATATGTGAAGAACAACTCACAAGGAAGTATGATGTTTATTTGTTTATATATGACTTAGTTTTTATAGGTGATGATTCCATCATGATTGAAGAATTCAAGCAGTTTATGGTGAAGAAATTTGAAATGACAGACTTAGGTCTTATGACCTACTTCCTAGGCATTGAAGTGAAACAATTTAACAATAGAATTTTTCTTTCATAAACTAAGTATGCTGCATGTATCTTGAATAAATTTGCTAAATAAGATTTTCAACATGTAAATACACTAATTAAGTGTTGAATTAAGCTAACAAGAGAAGAAGAATAAGCATTATTGAATCCAACTTATTACAAGAGCCTTATAGGATATTTATGATATATATTTAATTAATATGTACTAGATCTAATATTTTATTTGGAGTTGGATTGGTTAGCAGGTTCATGGGGAGATTAATCCAAGGAATTCACATTCGAATGCTTAAAAAAAAATTCTGTATTTTATCAATCGATCCTTCAATCATTATTATTTTATTCATCTTCATAAAATTTTAATATAAATGGTTATAATGAAAATGACTAGGATGAAAATCTTGAAGATAGGAAGAGCATAATTGGTTTTGTGTTCTATTTGGGAGAAGCTGTTTTTACTTGATTTTCCAAGAAACAACCTATTGTTGCATTATCAACATATAAGTATCTTTTTTGTGTATGTGGTTGAGAAAAAGTGCTAGAATAATTACAATAAAAGCACACTACTAAAAACAGGTGTTATTAGCATCTGAATTTAACAACGGATAATTCCGTTGCTAAATTCAGTAACAGATTTGCAACGAATTACACATATTTTATTTTTTTAATATTAGCAACGGATAATTCGTTGCAAACTTTACGTTGAATTTAGCAACGGATTTTCCATTGCTAATTGAAAAAATAAAAATTTAAATGTTAATATAAAACTAAAATTATGTAGATCGTTGATTACATAAAATTTGAACCGTTTATTTTCGCTCTCTCCCCCCACACCGAAATACAGAGACCAACAAAACCAATTACAGTTGAAAATTAATTTACTTCCACTCTTCTAGTATATCCTTCATCCCTAATAACATCGATCCATAACTGTTGAAAAATCACCCTCTCTTCATCGATTTCATCTTCCTTTATCCCAAACTGTTCATCATCTTCGCATTCGTCTTCAGCATCCCTAATTTTTTTTCATCTTCTTCTCCTTCATCTTAACAGTTTCAATATTTCTCTGTAAACCAACAAAAACACAGACCCATGGCAACATCGCACCAGACCCATCATCATCACCATTGAACATCCTGATTTACCCCTTCTCTGTAAACGGGTTAGGTTTTGCACTCTTTTCTTCAATAGCTCAGGTAATTAATTTAGGGTTTTTGTTTTCTTTGTTGCAATTTAAGTTACACTAAACAATTATAACCTAACTTTAGCAATCTCAGGGTTATTATGTCATGTTGATCCATCTCCCTCACATGTAACTGAAGAACACAGGTAACGATTTTTTTTCCGATACTTTGAATAATGGTTTTAGCTATTAATTCAATAATATAAGGTTTATGAAATGTTTTTACCATGATTTATAACCTAATTATGCATGTTTAATTGAAAATTTATGAAAACCCCCAAATTAATTTTTAGGGTTACGGTTCATAAATTGAATGATTTTATGCAACTTGACCAATGCTGGCAATTCTTGTGTCTGAAAGAGAGTGATTGATGGAAATTATGCATGTTTAATTAAAAATTTATCAAAACCCCCAATTTAATTTTTAACAATTAGTATTATTGATGCTGGGTGTTCTTTGATGTCTGCAAGTCTTTTTGTCCTCCTGTGCGCCGACACCTAGGTGTTTTGAATGTATTCATATGCTTATATATATATAAGGAAACTTGCTTGTTGATGTTGTATTTCGTTAATAAGATTGTTGTTTTATTTTTGTATCTTCATTCATTCTTTTTTTTCTTGCTGTTTTACTTGTTATATATATAAGTAGCAGAATTGTGTAGTGAAAGAGGTTAGAATTCATGGTTGCTTCCTCCTTGCAAGGTGTTCAGTTAATTTCCCACATTAGCTATATATGTTGTCTGTTTTAACTTGATTGTCTTGTCTTGAGGTCAGCATGCATGATTTGGAAACGTTTTTGATCACCAAATGGTTTAGGTGGCAGGCTTTTAATTCAGTTCAGCTAAAAATGTTAGATGGTATCTACTTTTTCTTTTTAATCCTTCCTTCCCCCTAATTAATGTCCATTATTCTCACCTTACCTAGTTAGACCAGCAACTCACCCGTAAGGATGCGGGATCCCAAACCTTAACTATTTTTTTTAATCTAAAATGCTCTTAATTATATTTTAATATGATAGTCACATTGAGAATTTAAAAAAGTTAGAGAAACAATGTAAGAAATGGGACATGATTTTTTAGTACATGAAATATAGTAATTTCACTATTTAATTTCATTTATTTTTTTTAATATTCTTTCTCTGTTTTTAAAAATTTCCTTAATTTAACTATTTTTTTCAACTCAAAGGCATTCTAGATATAATAGGGAGTTTGGAACTGGCTATATAATTCATCTATATGTATGCTTCAGGTATTGAATTTTGGATAAAAATCTGTAATATTTACTCATTTTGTTACAGTACCTAATGCTTGCTTTGTTATTTGGCTTTTTTTTTTTTTTTTTAATTTCTATGTCCTGACATGACTTTGTTCAATATGATGGCTTAGGTTTTTAAGCGTGGCATCAAGTTATCTTCCTCAATAATTAATCAGCCTTTGGGTTCTTCTTGGCACGAAAGCGGTGCGTTGCGTTCTTACTATTATTTAATATGGTCTCCTTAATGCATTGTCCTTTTGAGGTCTTGTGCTCTTATACTACATGTCATTTACATGGAATATCATTTAATGCATCCAGCTTCCTTTGTTCATGCAATTTTTCTACATGTCATTTACTATTTTTATAGAAACTGTTATTATTTTCTGCATCTGCTACCATTGTTAATTAGAGTTAATTATAATTTAGTCTATGCATTTTTTATGATTTTATAAGTTAGTCATTATGTTTTTGAAAACTATAAGTTAGTTCCTTGTTATAAATTAAATGTTAGTTATTTTAAAATTTCAAAATGAATCATGTTCAAGATTGAAAATTTTCAGTTCTTAGAAGAAATTTTTTTGAGAAACAATGGCTGATTCAACAAAACCTTAACTACTTTGAGATGCTCATTACTGCAAGCGATGAGTAATGGAGACTGATTTTCCATGTTAAACTTGCTGGCCACCCATGGACTTGTCTGTAATAGCAGCAATACAATCTTTGATTTTCCTTCGCGACAGGCTTCATGCAGAGGAGTCTCCAGCATCTTGTTCTCAGCTTCTACCATGTTTGGCCGCAACTTAATGATTTCCATCACCAAGTCAACAAATCCAAGCTTCGAAGCAAGGTGAAGCACTGTGTTAAAGGCAGTACTGGTTCTTTGGTCAAAATTGCTTCATTTTGTAGAACTAAACTGATAAATGCATGTATATCATTGGATAAAACTGCTCTGTAAAGTGCTGGATCCATCTCCTTGAGCTTGTAATTTTCTTAGAGAAAGCAAAATACTGCACTCACAGGAAATATTATTCGGTGCAAGATCTTTGGAAAAAAATGACAGTAATTAAATAAGTAAGTATTTTTTTTTTGATAATCCGGGGTGTCCGGGCCAGCTTGCGCGCACCACGACTATTCCCCGGGTCTACTGAACATCCTGCAAGCCTAGTAGACTGGTAAGGCACCGCAGGGGTGACAAGCGTGCACATGGAGGGTCGAACTTGGAACGGGGAGCAAGGCAAGGCTCACCTATTGACCACTGAACTAGACCCTCAAGTCAAAAAAAAAAAAAAAAAAACCTATTGAAAATAGAAACAACCAAGAAAGTGAGGGAACTAGTCTTGTTCCCTTTATGTTCCTACTTTTCCGGTGGGACATTAACTTTGTCAACCTTACCAGTTTCCTCGACACATCCTGCCATCTTCCCAGAATCTTCTTCAAGGAAGATATAATGTTGCAAAATGCTACCTCTAGTAAAAAAAAAAAAAAACTAGAGTTCCTGGAAGCTCTAAAATTTTACTTACGGTCGTGAAGCTGAAAAGTCGTGAATAAATTTTATAAACAATTAATATCTCATATGAAAAATAATAAAAAAAAACAATTGTTAAATAGGAACTAAAACCGACATAGTTAATGAAAATTAGTAACAGTTTGGAAATGCGGGTCAACTCGTATTTTTTAAAAATTCAATTTTTTTTTATTAAAGATAAATATTTTATATATATATTGGATCATTTTGATATGCTGATCTCAAAAATAATTTTTAAAAAATAAAAAAAATCATTTTGATGCATTTCAACATGAAAAACATTTTGAAAAGCAACCGCAAGCATATTCCCAAACAAACTTTAAACCAAATACAATTCTAAAACCTAACTAGGAAAGAAATCAAAAAATAACTAGGAAAAAAAAAACTCCCAAACAATAATTGAATAAAAAATTATGTTTGTTTTCTTCAAAAAGTTTATTTGACTTGTATTATAAAGAAGAGTGAATTTTCCTACTTTGGGAATGGTTTCTAATGTTCAAAGAAATGCTATATTTTTGTAATTTTTATGCCATTATATTTTGACGAAAATGAATAATGGTGATATCGTTTAAAATATACCTTATTTTACACGTATATGATTGTTGAAATATGTAAAATTATTTTGAAATATATAAAATTATTTTGAAATTTCAGGTTGTTACATTGACAAATGAGCATTAAATCACATATATGTTATGAAGGAAGTGTTCTTTGAAGTTGATGAAAAATATATTGGCAACATCACGTTGAGTAATCTTTCTCAAAGACCTATTGAAAATAAAGACAAAGTTCTTATTAACTAAAAAATGGTGAGCATAAATTTATTTCAGTAGTTTATTATATACTTAGATATAAAGAATTATATTTAGAGTCTAGGACAATTTCTTGAGAAGGGATTTGCAATACAAATAAGAAACAAAATCTCAGCATATTTGATGAATAAGGAATGATTATTACTTCTATAAAAATATCAAAGAATAAAATGTTTTTACTAAATCTAAACATCTATCCATCAAAGTGTTTCAAGATAGAAGTCAGTAATGTTTCAACTCTTTAGCATCTTTGATATGAGTAGTTAAATCATCAAGATTTAATGTTGTTAGAGAAGAATAAAATGGTTACTAAAATGACAAAGTTAGATCATACAAATAGATTATGTGAGATATATGTCATGGGAAAGCAATATATAAAGTCTTTTCTAAGGAGAAGTTCAATAGCAGCACAACCTCTTAATTTGGAGCACTCGGATGTATATGGTCTCATTAAACCTACTTCAATTAGTGGCAACATGTATTTTCTTACCTTTATAGATGATTACAATGGCAAAACATCAGTGTATGTATTAAAGTAAAAGAACAAAGTAATGAATAGATCTAAGTATTAGCAATAATACTGCATCATCATCACAGGATCAGCAACAGGAGCAGCATCACCAAAGCAGTAGCAGCAGCTGTATCACAGCATCCCCTGAAGCAACATCATAGGAGCAGCAGCATCACCGAAGCAGTAGCAGCAGCAGCATCATAGCATCTCCTGACCAAATCTTGATCAACTCCTGTCACGCCAACATCCAAGATTGCAGGGAAAATATTCCAACGGCTATTACACTCCAGAATGGCAACTCATCATACATGGAAACTACAGCTGCATGCAAACCAGAAACAAATCAGCCACCATAATCAAGAAAATACTCCAACGGCTACTACACTCCAGAATAGCAACAAGTCAGAGACAAATCAGCCTCCATAATCAGAAAAATCCTGTAACTATAGAAACAACTGTAACTATAGAAACAAATACAACTATGGAAAGTCAATAGTTACCCTATTTCTTATTTATATATATTTACATCCTGCACATATGTATACAGTGTGTGCTTACGCCCTGTTTTGTTATACTAATAAAAAGCAGAAGAGAATTAATTTAGAGATCATCTCCGCTGCTTGTTCTCTTCCTCTGCCATATTTTTCTCTCTAAGGAGTTCAAAAATTTAGTAAAAAAACAAAATGGATGTAAGTTAAATGTTTAAGAGTAAAATGGGGTAAAAAGTACATATCACATGGATTTGATGAGTATTGTAAAGAAAATGACATATAACATCAATCAAATATAACTCAAACACCTTAACAAAATGGAGTGTTTGAAAGGAAGAATATAATCATTCCTAGTATGGTTAAGTGTATGTAAAAAAAAAATAAAGTATCCTAAAGAATTTTATGGACATGCAGTAGTTTATGTTGTTTACTTGTTGAGCATGTTTTTTATGAAAAGACTTTAGAAGATTACACTAGAAGAAGCATCAAGTTTTAAAAAGACCCTGTTAATCCTCTGAGGATTTTTTGGTAGTGTAGCGTACGCCAAAATCCAAGAAGAGAAGAGAATCATGCTTAAATAAAAAGGCATAAGTGTATTCTATTAGGGTATGATGATAATTCATGCGGGTATAATATATATATAATCCAATTATTAAGATGGTGCTAATGTTAAAAGATGTGCATTTTAATGAAGAGCAAATGTTGGACTGGAATATTGAAGATCCACAACAACTGATTATAGAAGAAGAACCAATACAAAAGAATGAAAAAGAATTCTAGGTAGCACCATCATCACCTCCTCGGGCAAATAGTCCAGCTGGTTCTTCAAAATCAGTTACGAGAAATATAAGAAAATCATAGAAGAGATATATAATGTCATAGAAAGAATTAATCTTGATGATGCTAGCATGTTTTGTTTGTTTACAAGTGGTGATTCTATTACATTTCAAGAAACTTCTTAAGAAGCTAAATGGAAGAAAGCACTGAATGAAGAGTCAGTGCTCTTAACAAAAATGGTACATTAAAGCTAATATCACTTCCTGAAGGACACAAAATAATAGAAGTAAAATGGATCTTCAAAACTAAAAGAAATGCAAAAGAAAAAGTTAAGAAATATAAAGCTAGATTGGTAGCAAAAGACGACAAATAATATAATAAGATTGATTATAAAAAATCTTTTTTGCTCCAGTTGTAATAATGAAAACTATGAGATTGTTGATCTTATTGGCAGCACACAAAAAATAAAAATTGTACAAGATAAATGTTAAGTTTGTTTTTCTCAATGAAAATCTTAAAGATGAAGTCTATGTAGAGCAAACACCTGAATATGTTATTGAAGGAGAAAAAAAAAAGTGTGCAAGATAAAGAAAACTCTTTATAGGCCTAAACAAGCATTAAGAGCATGAAATTATAAAATTATAAAATTGATTATTATTTTACAGAAAATGCTTTTGTTAGATGCTCTTTTAAGTATGTCTTCTATGTGAAGAACAACTTACAAGGAAGTATGATGTTTATTTGTTTATATATGACTTAATTTTTACAGGTTATGATTTCATTATGATTGAAGAATTCAAGTAGTTTATGGTGAAGAAATTTGAAATGACAGACTTAAATCTTATTGCCTATTTCCTAGGCATTGAAGTGAAACAATTTAACAATAGAATTTTTCTTTTATAAACTAAATATGTTGCATGTATCTTGAATAAATTTGCTAAATAAGATTTTCAGCATGTAGATACACTAGTTAAGTGTTGAATTAAGCCACCAAGAGAAGAAGAATAAGCATTGAATCCAACTTATTAGAAGAGCCTTATAGGGTATTTATTATATATACTTAATTAATATGTACTAGACCTAATATTTTATTTGGAATTGGATTGGTTAGTAGTTTGATGGAGAATCCAAGGAATTCACATTCGAATGTATAAAAAAGGATTCTGTATTTTATCAAACGATCCTTCAATCATTATTATTTTATTCATCTTCATAAAATTTTAATATCAGTGGTTATAATGAAAATAACTACGATTAAAATCTTAAAGATAGAAAGAGCATAATTGGTTTTGTGTTCTATCTGGGAGAAGCTGTTTTTACTTCGTCTTTCAAGAAACAACCTATTATTGCATTATCAACATGTGAAGTACATTGCTACATCTTTTTTTTGTGTATATCATCCAGTGTGGTTGAGAAAAAGTGCTAGAAGAATTACAATAAAAGCAGTAAGAAACAACCAAAATTTATGTTGATAACAAGTCTATAATTGCATTAGCAAAAACTCAAGTTCATCATTAATTATCAAAGCACAATGATACTTGTTTCCATTTCATAAGAGAGCATGTGAAAGAAAATGAACTAGAGTTGATCTATGTAAGAACAAGTGAACAAGTAGTAGATATTTTTACAAAACCACTTAAGGCAGAAGTATTTTGGCACCTGCAGAAGAAGGTTGGAGTTATGATGTTTGAAGAAACAAGTTTAAAATGGGAGAATATTGAATGTTAAAATTATTTTGTGCAAAACTAAGAATCAAGAACTTAGAGCTATAATAATTTAGTCAAGTATATTATTTAAGTTCTTTGAGATTTTTAAAAGATATTACTAAATATCTATATAAAAGTAAATGTACTTTTAATATAAGTGTGAGAGCCAATAACAATAATTATAGATTTTTGTAACTCTCACTATCATGTGACTGTAAGAGAGACACTCAAATCTCCATTGAAAGTTGTAACATAAATCTTCAAACAAAATTCATTCACCTTGTAACAAAATTCGTCGATCAACATTATTATATTAGTCCCAAGAACAAGAAACCATTTTGTCAGCACCATTTACTGTTACTACTGGGAAAAAGATGTTTCTTGGTTTGTGTCTGCACTCTAGAGCCAGCGATCTCATGGCCGTAAAAGCGTATTGCAGTCAAGCATGGATGCCCAAAGTAATGTTCAATTTTCCACTTAACCTTGCAATGTGATTTATTTTGATGTAATTTTAAGACCATGGCACTTTGTTCTTCCAAACTATCATTATCTTTTTCTCGATCATCCAAATTGACAAAAGCATTCTTATTTTCTAGGACATCCCTGCTTTCCAAATCCAATTTGCAAAGTTTATAATGCTTTTTGTTACTTTCTTAAGAACTGAAAGAACAAAGAGGATTATATTCCTCTGCATGCAAGTGTCCCCAGCAATTGGGACAAGCCAAATACAAGTTCTATTTTCATGCAGCTAAAGGCTTTGAGTACAGCCATTACTTGAACATTTTTAGATTCAATGGAAATATCAAAAAAGAAATAAATCACAATTGATGGAGTTAGAAACTAATAAAATGCATGAAATTCAATAACAATACCATGTCTTGAAAATAATCTAAGTACAGCTCCTAGCATATTAAATGCAACAATATTGTCCAATATGCAATGAATGAATCAAAAGACAAACGCTCAAACACATGATTACAACAGCTGAAGTCATATATTAAAGAAAGAAAACCAACCTATAGATAATAATAATAACTGAGAAGGAAATTAAATAGGTTATGGTAAAGACCATAACAAAGCAATCAATGTGCCCATAAGAAGCGTTGACAATGAGCCAATTGTCACCGAGACAAATACTCCTGAACTTGGTTGCGGGGATGGTGCTAGCTGTCCAGCTGGTGGAGTTGCAGTAAGAGGAGAATGGTGGTGCAGACCCATCACTTCAATTAGCAAGCGCTGGCCACCCATGCAGTGATTTGGGGTTCCACTGATGAAGTAGAAAGGCCCTGGCCTGTCAAGCTTGAACACACCATGACCATTGTTGAAGGCAACGATAGGTTTGCTACCGTCACAGTGATAGTAACCCCACTTGTCTACTTCAATGACCGAATCATTATTATACTCGAAGGCTGCAAAGAAGGAAACAACGAACGTATCAGAAATCTGACAATTTAAAAGCTGCTGGCTGCACAAAAAGAAAACTTTGTTTTAGCTGGTACTCGTTTTCTTGCAAGGACACCTGTGGTCATAAATCATTCCTTGCTGGTTTCAGAAAGATGTCATTTACATAGGACACAACCATTTTTCCATGTTTACTTTCATAAGCAAGTAGAACAACAGCATCTTCTTTCTTTCATGACGAAAGAAAATTTTACATTGCAAGACCGAGCATACTGTCTTTGTTTTTCCCCTCGATAACCACTAACCTAAAAAAGAGGCAACCTAAAGAAGTTGCATGGTGTTCCCATTTCTATCATTAGTTTAACTAACTCAAATTTATGCATCATTTGCAGCAAACACAAAATGAAAGAAACTTTACAATTCCACAAAGGTTATCATTAACATTGCATATAATTTATAAACTGCATTCTACCATATATACATCGATAAACTGAAAACGGTTGCCCACTTTGTGAAGTATTTTATAACCAGAGAACATGTTGCGAGGGAGGGAGATAGCGTGGCAGATTTTTTAGCCAAGGAGAGATGATGCTTTCATTGCTTGGTTGTAAATTTTCACTTTTTTACTTGCTTCTGTCAGAAACCAGCTGCCAGAGCTATTTGTCCTTTTAATATATTCTCGTCATTCATCAAAAACAAAACTTGATCGTAGAAGTAGAAAAACAAAATCATAACGAAAATATATACCCAAAAATTAATCTAGCTAAAAGGTGATGAGCTAACTGTAATAAACTCACAGAGAGAATCTCCAACTTGGAATCTGTTCCTTGAAGCCCACTGAGTGTACACGGCAGAGCTGTTCTGTCCAGGTTCTTGCCATCCAAACTCATCCCCAACTTTGAACACCTTTTCTGCATTTCCCAAACCAGTAGCAATGACAAAACAAGTGCAAAAGAAAACCGAAAGAGATGCCATTTTAGTGATCTTCATTGTTCTCTGTGTATCTGGCTAGATAGAGAGATATATGACCAAAAGTTAGCTTGCTATGATATAATGGACGTGGGTTCCTGCAGTATATATAGCTGGATTGTTGCGAGTAGTAGTGGGTAGTTAACTTTAACTCGAAACGTGGGGGTTTCCATTAATTAAGTAATGGATCCTTATGGGGATAATCGTGAGTGGATTTGTGACCGTTATGATTTGAAGAAATCCAGAATTCATTGACTCTTTCAAAACATGACTTTGCTGGGAGTTTTGACAGCAACTTCTTCCAATTTAATTATATCATAATAAACATTAATTTAAAACCTTATATCGAGAAAATAAGTAGAATGGAATTAATTGAAATTAAGTTCTTGGCCACTTCTGCTATTAGTTACCGACGCAACAAGTTGATCGAGCTTATATGTGAAGGTACTGTCCTTTGCTTTTTGATTGATCCACAAGCTAATA
>Ga0325414_1003853_pt1 | contig 15660 bp, 6 predicted proteins | sample PopdelMetagenome_8_FD_206183 | JGI IMG/M metagenome (GOLD analysis project Ga0325414, IMG submission 206183) | Populus deltoides microbial communities from Bellville, Georgia, United States - Leaf-PdKOR-R3 | ecosystem: Host-associated > Plants > Phyllosphere > Phylloplane/Leaf | place: USA...
TTAATCTCTCTCTATTCTGTTTCTCCAGAAGATTAATGCCGACTACTCGACAAAGCCAAAACCTAATCTATTAAAATCAACTTGGCCCGGGATTTAAAACAACCGGATCCAGAGTGTGTGTTTTTTTTTTTTAATTATTTATTAAAATTTCGTTACCTAAGAAATTATTAAATGTTTCATTTATTTATCTACTTATATAATGATTTATCTTCGATAATAATAATAATAATAAAATTTAAATTATTGTATAGATATGATTATTAAAAAAAAGGGAAGCAGGTTTTATTGTAACTCTAGATTTTTAGCATTAGATTGAAACAATGAAATTACTAATTTGTTCATCTCAATAAAAAAGATTTTGATAATAAAGGTAATAAGGTAATTTTATTTTTTTATAAAGTGAGATAACTAAAATATCTTTTAAAGCAAAAATAAATTAAAAATGAAACTAGTTTATAAGGGCTGTTTTGTCTTTTCTGTTTTAATTAGCAAAGTAAAATGATTATATTGTCCTTGAATTTAAATTATCTTAAGCTTACATCCAAGAGCTCTTTAATTTTTTTCATTATAGTTTTTTTTTTAAATTGTTATTGAGTTGATCATGAGCAATTTGATATTTTAGCATATATAAAATATTATTTAATATTAAAAAGCTAATGATACATTTTGCTCACATGAATGCCCCACGTTTGTGTTATTCGGACTACGTGTTTTATGTTTTTTAATGGTCAAATGCTAGTTTAAGTGGCAACATTTGAATCTTCACAACAGCTCCTCTATATTCGACGACGTGTATGACCAATGCCTTTCTGGTTTGGCACCGATGACCTTTTTTTTCTTCTTTCTCTCTCCTCCTTAATTTTTGTGAATGGATCTGCAAAGTTTAAAAGCAACTCCTCCTCAATTTCCTTTTCTTTTAGATTTAGTCTACGTTCCTTTTATTTCTACTTGTTCTATTTTAAATCATAGAATTGAGATTTTTTTTAAAATCTCAAAGTAACATGTCACTCATACAAATGATATTCATTTGATTGCTATTTTTCTATTTTTCTTAATTGAATTTTTTTTTTATTTCATCCCTCAACATTTTATTTTATTTTTATTTTTAATTTGGTTCTTTATTTTCTTAATTGCTATTTGTTTTGTTTTAGATCCTTTTTTTATTGAAACTTTCTTTTTGAATTTCATTCATTAATATTTTATTAATCGAGAACTTGACTTCATGATTTTTCTAGCTTGTCTTCTATGGGATAATTCTGGTATTAGAACCTAAGTCACGGATTTGAAAGTTTAGCCAAGATGTCAGACCTAGGTCTTTTTTTAGGTCCTTTTTGACATTGAAGTGTCAAATGATCATATTGGTGATGAGCTATTTGAATTTGGGTTGACAATGCAAATGAGTGAAGTCCTTGATGATGTTTACTATCAGCCAATAAGCTAACTTTAAGCCTGGATTTTCATGTCTTCATTGCATGGGAAAATAAGATTATCTTATGTTGTTTTCAAGTTTAGAATATAATCTTTTCAAATTGTCCAACTATACATGCATTTGAGTTTTTTTTTATAGAAAGTTATGGTTGTTTTAGTTTCTATATGTTTGTTTGCATTTCTAGGAAGTCAAAAATATGTGTTAGTTAATATTTATCTAATTTTATATCCAAGCCATTTATTCAGATCTTAATTATGTCATCTTAGTATTTCCTTAGGCTTTAAGGGTTGTTTAAAGTATATAATTATGATTCAAATTATGTATTGATATCTTTCAATAAAAAATTGAATTGAAGTCCTTGATTTATTTGCGTTTGTATCTCTTCAGTTTTGTACCCTAGAGTGGTGAGGGAAAAATTATCATTTGTATGAGTGACATGTTACTTTGTGATGTCCATATCATCCCTATATCAAGTTAGTATTAGAGCTTAAGATTTACAACCATGGTTGTTCATGGATGTCCTATGCAAGAATTTAAGAGGGATATCCATACTCTTGAAATGGATGAAACAAGAAGGCAACTCTAGCAACTTTAGGAGCATCTTGAACGATATAAAAATCAAGGCGATGATGATGAGAATGACACTAAAATTGGTTCCTCTAGTAATAATAAGGAGGGTGTTAATCCTTTTTATCATAGACCACACTAAATGGGAAAGTTTGTGATGTCATTGATAATGGTGTTTGTGTTAATATTGTATCTACTGATATGGTGAACAAGTTGCAGCTCAAGATGGAAACACACCTCAACCCTAAAAATTAAGGTAATTGGAAAATAAGTATGAACAAAAGGTAACAAATAGGTGTCGTGTTTCATTTTTCCATTAGGAAAGAGTATTTTGATTAGGTCTAGTGTGATGTAATTCTTATGGATACATGTTATTTATTCTTTGTTTATCCAAGGCAATATGATAAGAAAGATTAGTATGATGACTTTAAGAATACTTATTCTTTTGTGAAAGATGGTGTAAAGATTATTTTAGGTCCTTCTAAACCTGGATTTATTTCCAAACTTTCTAAAAAGACATAACCACTTTTGGTTACTTGTTCTGAAAAGGAAAAACTTGATAATGATATGGATTTGGGTTATGCTCTTCTTATTTTTGAGAAAAATGCTGAAATGAATAAGTTGCCTCCAAAAGTGTAGCCTTTGCTTGATGAGTTTACTGATGTAGTTCCTAAAGAAATACCACTTGTACTTCCTCCAATAAGAGATATTGTTATGCTTCCTAACAAGGTAGCCTATCGAATGAGTTATATTGAACATATAAAATTACAAAGATAGGTTAATGAGTTGATTTTGAAGGGTTTGGTAAAGGAAAGTAGGAGTCTGTGTTGTGCCCTCTCTTCTTATTCCAAACAAGGATGGCTTATAGAGAATGTGTATCACTAGTCAGGTAGTGAATAAAATCACTATTAGTTATCAATTTCCTATTCTTTGGCTAAATGACTTGCTATATGAACTTAATGGTGCTACCACCTTTTGAAAGATTGATCACATAAGTGGCTACCATTAGATCCGGATGAGAGTTGATGATGAATGGAAAATAGCCTTTAAAATGAGGGATGACCTTTTTGAATGAATGGTTATACCATTTGGCCTTTCTAATATACAAACACTTTCATGTGAATGATGAATAATGTGTTTACATATTTTATTGGCAAAATTATTGTTGTTTACTTTGATGCTATTCTTATATACAACAAGAATAAATAAGTGCATTTTAGTCACTTGCAATAAGTATTTCAAACTTTAAGGAATCAAAATTTCTATGCTAATTTGAAGAAGTGTGAATTCCTCATTAGCAACATTGTTTACTTGGGTTTTGTTGTTTTTAACAAATGAGTGAAGATGGATCATAAAAAGATTAAAGCAATTCTAAACTAACCACATCCTTAAACTCTTCATGATATTTAGAGTTTTCATTACGCATCATCTTTTTAAAGGCATTTCATAAAACAATTCAACATTATTATTAGTTCAATCAATGAATGCTTGAAAGAAGGTAGCTTCAAATGGACTGAAAAGTCAAAGAAAAGTCTTGAACTTATGAAGCAAAAGGTGACCAATGCACCTATTATTTCTCTACCTAATTTCCAAAAAAAATTTAAAGTTGAATGTGATGCATCTAATGTTGGATTTGGTATTGTTCTTAGCTAAAAGAGCAAACCTATGCTTTCTACAATGAGAAGCTCAATGATTCATGAAGAAAATATTCAGGTTATGACAAAAAGTTCTATGCATTGCTCGTGCTTTAGACCATTGGTGTCCATAATTGCATCCAAAACTATTTGTGTTATTTTTTTTTATCATGAGGCTTAAAGTTTATTAATAGTCAACATAAACTTGGTTAAAGACATGCCTTTTAGGTTGGATTTCTACAAACTTTTAGTTTCTCTACAAAGCACAAATATGGAGTACATAATGTTATTGTTGATGCTTTGAGTCGAAGACATTTGTTATTGACTAATATGCAAGTGGAAGTGACAGGGAAAGTATAGGCTAAATATGAAAGTGGTGTTTCCAAGCATTTTGTTGTGCTGAAGAGTTATCTTTTCAAAGAAAATCATTTGTGTATTCCTCGAGGTTTTTTAAGGGAAGCCATTATCTTTGAAGCTCATAGCACTGGACTTGGTGGACACTTTGAGAGATAAAAAAACACTTGTTATTATCTAGAACAATTTCTTTTGGCCAAAGATGGAGAGAAATGGTACAAGGCTCATACAACGTTGTAGGACATGCCATATTGCTAAATCACATATTTTGAAATCAGGTTTATACACTCCACTTCTAGTAGTTAAAGCTTATTAGAAAGATGTCAGCATGATTTTTATGCTAGGTTTGCCTAGAAGTTCAAGAAACAAAGATTCAGTTATGGTGGTAGTTGATCATTTCCCTGAAATCTTTGTTCCATGTAGGAAAATACCTGATGCTACAAATATTGTTGATTTATACATCAAGGAGATTGTTATACTTCATGATATTCCAAAACAAATAACTTTAAATGAGATTCCAAGTTTATAAGTCATTTGTGGCTTACACTTTGGAGAAAACTTATAACTCATCTTTAATTCAACACTACTTATCATTTATAAACTGATAGGTAAACTAAAGTCGTCAATAAGAGTTTGGGAAGTCTTTTGAGAAATTTGGTAAAGAAGAATATTCAAGATTATGATCTTGTATTGTCACAAGTTAAATTCACTTACAACCTTTCAACTAGCCAAAGTATTGGTTGTAGTCCTTTTTAAATTGTGTATGGTTAGAATCCATTAAGTCTATTGGAATTAATCTCACTTCCAACAAGTTAGAATTTTAGTAGTGATGCTTATGAAAAGGCTTAAAAACTTGCATGAACAAGTTCATGACAAGATTGAAAGGCAAAATTAGAAGTATCAAGCTCAAGATAATAAGCGTTGTAAGTATATAAAGTTCAAAAAAAGTTATCTAGTTTGGGCGCATCTCGGCAAGGAAAGTTTCCATAGGGTAAGTTTGCTAGGCGCAAACCTAGAGTTGATGATCCATTTAAGGTTTTGAAGTGGATAGGTGAAAACATGATGAGAATCATCAAGAAACAACACATGATCCTTTTCATATGCTAATTGAGCCTATAACAAAATTAAGAGCTATGAAGGTTAAATAGGCATTCAATGAGTTAATTCTAGACGTTTGGTCCTTATTTCCTACAAGACTTGCAAATCAACTTATTTTCCTAATGTATAGTTTTATATTAATAGGAATAACTTTTAATCTGACCATTCAATCGAGATGAAATTTTTCCAAATGATTCTAAAGATCTTTTTTCGTATAGGGTTAAAATTTCATAACAAACAAACATATAAAAAGGCTTCTAATAAAGACCAGAAGATATTGTATGGGAATTATATTAGTTTCCTAGTTGATTTATGATTCTTTTTTTTTTATTTTATTTGAAACTCTTTTGTTATTTTTTCAACCTTATTTAGGATGTTTTACCTAGTATAATAAGGTTATTTAGCTATTTAATAATAAGATATGAATTGATTATTCAGAAATACAACTTGTATATGGGAGTTTGCTTTTACTCTTGGTTCCTCATTAAACTTTTTAAAGAACTTCTCAAAGATCAACTATCTTTGTGATATTCATTCTTATACCCCTGGTTCTTGGTTTGTTATAATTAACAGGTTGGGGGTTTTATCCTTATACCTTCAGTTCTTGGTTAGTTATAATCAACGAGTTAAAGTTTTTCATCCAATAACTACGGTTATTTAGTTCAAGTTATCACTAAGTCAGGTTCTTTTTAACTTCACTTTAGCTTTTTTGGTTTGTGTTCAATCTTAATTATGGGTTCATATGTTCATACCCTTTGGGTTTGCATATAAACACCTACAAGATTGAGCTACTTGCACGTCTAGATATTTCAAACACTTTTAACGTGGATGACTTGGCTCCTTATGTTGATTATGATAATACATATGACCCGAGGATGAATCTTTTTCAATCGAGGGAACATGACACAAAAGTGTCCTCTAATGGTCCTATTGGTGATGGTTTATTTGAGTTTGGGTTGACAAGTAGTGAAGTTCTTAATGATGTTTACAGTCATCCCATGAGCCAACTTTGAGTCTGAATTTTCATATCTTCATTACATGGGAAAATAAGCTTATATTATGCGGTTTTCAAATTCAGAATGTTATATTTTCATATTGCCCAACCCTACATGCATTAGGGTTTTCTATGGAAAGTTATGTTGCACGCCCAATAGTTTGGTTTTCTTTGAGAATACCATACCTTTTATATTCATCGATTTCAACTTATAAGCCCTCTCAGACGCATTTACTTAGTTCCAAATATTTGAAGTATCATTCATATTTTAACAATACAATCACTTAATTTTTTTTAAAAAAGAATTAGAAATATATTATCTTATTAAATGATATATGCCTTTGATTATAAAGAATAAGGGTCTTATATATACCAAAGGATCCATAACCTAATAACTTGAGTTTTTGAACTAGAGATATTGTCCATTAATATATGTTTTTACATATGTAAGCTTATGAATGGGCTTACAAACTTTCTAAGTGCAAATCTTCATGACAAATAACATGAGATAGATGGATTGGTTGACAAGTGTTTGCTAGAGCCAATATTTTGTTAATTAAATAAAATGAGGAGGGAGACATTGGATATTGTCAATTATAATTATCATTGCCTTTAATATGAAATGAGGAATTAGTTAGATTGTTGGATAAAGAACAACACATATGGTTCTTCGAGTTTTAAAGTGTGATTCCTAGCTTAGGTGTGAAGGGTAGGTATAGGCTATTGAATAAGCAAGCTTTAGAAAAAATTATTTAGCTTTTGATTGGATTGCAATACTCGAAATGTAATTGTTATACTCTAGTTGTTGATAATGTTTTTATTAGATGAAAAGATATGTTCAATGTTTATAGAGATCATATGAAAGGACAAGATTTTATGAGTCACATATATGAGTTTGTATCACACATTGATTAGCAATAGATTATAGGTGGATCTATAACAAAATAGATTACAAACTTTTTTCATTATAGGTGGTTTCTATTTATACATGTAAACTTTTTCATATAAAGGTATACTAATGAGTTCCGAAGTCATACAAATTACTACCCTTAAAATTAATTATTTGTAGTATAAAAAGTAAGTGTATTGTCACACAAATATATAAGTATTAGAACTTAATTGCTCAATTAAAACAAGTTGTTTAAGTTTACATTAAAGAAAAACAAGTAAAGATGTATTAAATATTCTAATATTACAAAATTAACTAATATACAATTTAAACAATAATTTATTAAAAGTGAGGTTTGTTTTTTATCAAAACTAAGAGGCAAATTGACATAATATATAAAAATAATAATAGAGAAACATTTTTCTTTATAAGAATTATTCCTCAAGAATAATAAACATCAATAATTGAATTTAAATATGTTTTTAAATTTGATTTCTGATAATAAATAAATCAAATATGTAAAATAACAAGTTTTTCTACATATCCTTACTTTTTAATTATTCTAGCATCAATTAACCTTAATTATATAATAACCTTTATTAAACATACAAGATTTAATTACATGATAGCATTAAGATTAATATAGGTGTAATTGAAGTCTGAATTTAAGGATGCCATTCTTTATTGTCTGAATGACTTACTAGGTCTACCATATATAAATGAAAAACTTGAGATATCTAGTTTTTAGTCCAAGAATCGTAGAAAACTTTTATATGCAGCTTCAAATTTGGTCCATATAGTATATGAAAGTTCAGCCTAGTATGTTTGTAAATTTTAACCCAATGTTCTGCCATATCTTTACCTAAGTTTTTTTGCACCTTTATATGTTTGATTTATACTCTGACCAATCTTAATCCCACTAGGATTCCTTGTATATGTTGGATCCCTAATGCAATTAAGATTTACACTTTTTAACTTCAATGACTTGTCCCAATGTGTTCTTTATAATCCTTTGCTTGAAATTGTACTAAAAATGCTTCATTTAGCTCATTTTTACACTTTATTTCTCCAAAGCATTTTTAGGTACAAAACAAGTTAGCCACCACGCTTAGATCTTGCGTGTCTTTAATCAAGCAAGGAATCAAAGGCTATAGACTCAAAAAATAAGACTCAAAAATTCAAAAAGAAAGAAAAAAAATGACTCAAAATAAAAGCAAGTAAATTGAAAAGAAAACCAAGTTAAAACCATCTAAGCATTGTATTTTACTTTCAATCTCCAAACCATGTCAAACAATACAAGCATTATAGGTAAGAAACAAGTTAGAAGAGATTAAAGCATAAAATTTCATGAATTTATTCACAATGCAACTTTCTAACCTTCATTAGCCTTTGGAACTTAAGTTAAATACATATCTTATCAAAATAGTAAGTCCTCTCATTAGTAGATACTATAACACCCAAGTGTTTATGATTTTTGTATTTTTACTCAAATTCCTTCAATGTTATGATCTTACATATGCTTACTCTTCAATCTTACTAAGTATTACATGTAATACATGGATTAAAGGTTTTTATTCAAGGTTGTAATTGAGTTGTGGTTAAGGTAAGGTAAAGTAAAGGTAAAGAAAATGCTAATAACCAAATAATCTAGTAAAGCATAAAAATGATTAACTTAACAACATATAAGCATTAAAGCACATAAATTCATCATCATGAAAGCAAAAATACTTAGTTTTTTTTAATTTCAAATTTCCATAGTATATTCTCATCAAAATCACAAAGGGAATAATTTATTTTGTTTTTTGTCACCATCATGTTTTGGTTTTTTTTTTATACTTGATTTCGTTGAAACTAATCATACTCAAATTCAACACAAAACTTCATCACATAACCATTTTTTTCTCAATTTATTCAACCATAAATCCATATAAATATCACAGATGTTCTCCTAATCTTTGGCTAAAAAGGAAACATATGAAAAATTGAAGCTCATAAAAATTGGTAAATCAAAGCATAGATAAATACGTTTAAAAAGGCTCATTAAAGGATAACATGTTTTAAGTTGGTTTTTTAGGTTCAAATGATTAAATTCCTACATGCCCTTATTATATTCATGGAAACATGTAATATAAATGCATCTCTACAAGATATCAAGAAAGTTTTGGAAATACATAACCTTTGAATGAATAACACTCATCAAATAATCATGTTAGAAGCTCAAAAGCTTACAAAAGATAAAATCATATACTAAGTCAGCATGTCATACTTTTAAAGTCAAACCTAAACCAATTAAGTTTCAAATATTACAAGTAAATCCATTCATTTAGTTTATACCTTCGTCAAATTCAACTAGTTCAAATCCATAATACTTATATTTCCATCAATTATTATGAGATCAAAAGATAAAATTATAACACACATATTCTCATTAACCATTATGAGGTGAAAAGATAAAATTAAACACTTAGGATTTAAAACAAAAAATCTAACAAGAATTTTTTAATTAAAAACAAGCACTTATACCTAAAGTAAAGTAAATCGCACATGCAAAGAAAAAACACAAAAACATGGACATATTCAGCTAAACTAGGTAAAACATGTATAATCACACCAAAAATAAATAGAAAACAAAAATTAATGACAAAAGCAAATCTAATTTTTGTTTTGTTTTGTTTTTTTTAAGCTGGGTTACCACCCAATACGTGCATTTATTTATTATATTTGATTTAATTCCATGCCCATGTTTAAGGTCTGCTCATATTAACCTTCACCACGATACCATCCTTAAAACCTTCATAAAAAGGTTGCAAGTATGCTCATTCACTTTGATCACTTTGTTTCTATACTTAGAATTTATAATGCACCATGATTAAAGATGTTAGCAACAACAATGAGTCTAATCCAACGAGAACATAACTTAGTAAGATAGAGCTTCAAACATGAATGAAAGAGAATAATTTTCTGCCTAACATGAAATTCCTTCATCGAAACCATTCTATCATGGAACACCTTATTCTTTTCCTTGTATATCATCGAATTCTCGTAGACATCATTCCTTATCTCCTCCAACTCTTGCAACTATAACTTTTTATGATTTCCGATCATGTTTAAATCCAAGTTGCAATGCTTAATGGCTTAAAACACAATATATTCAAGTTCTATAAGAAAATGACATTCTATACCTTAAATCATCTTAAATGGAGACATTCTAATAAGTGTTTTATAAGCTATTCTATAGGCCCAATCTTTCTTATTTGGTTGCACATTTTTTTCAATGATGGATTTGATCTCACGGTTAAAAACTTCAGCTTGGCCATTTTTTAGAGGATGATAACCAGTGAAAGTGCGGTTACTAATGTGATACTTGCGAAGCAAAGTCTCTATTGAATAATTACATAAATGCACGCCAAGATCACTAATGATTGCTTTGGGAATTCCAATCCTTTCAAATATGTGAATTTTGATAAAATCTACATCAACCTTAGAAGCATCAATGCATGTAGGTTTAGGTTCAACCCATTTAGATCATAATCAACATCAAATAATATGTAAATATTACCAAAATAAGATGGAGAAGGACCCATGAAATCAATACTATAAGCATCCAAAATTCCGCTTACAAGTATAAAATTTGAAGGCCCTAATCACAATAAGTAATACTCTAGATGAAATCTAAACAAAGAAAACAACTTCTTATAAGGAAAAAGCTCTTTTATAGGTGTGACATCATCATCATTCTTGCATGAAAGCCTACTTAAATGATTAACAACATGGTTCTTAGCTCCTTTCTTATCCTTGATTTTAAGATCAAATTCTTGCAAACGCAAGATCCATCTTATTAATCTAGGCTTTGACTTATTTTTATGCCAAATGTGTTTAAGGGCTACAAAATCAGAAAACATAGTCACTTTAGTTCCAAGCAAACATGATCTAAACTTTTTAAGTGCAACAAACTACAACAAAAAGTTTTTTTTTGGTTGTATGATAGTTGCATTGAGCCTTATTAAATATGTGTGATGCATAAAAGATAACATGTAAATTTCAACTAACTTTTTGGCATAACAAAGTTCCAACTGTAAAGTCATTTGTATAACATATAAATCTCAAAAGAAAGGTCCTAATTTGGTGGTTGCACCAGTCTCTTCTTAAACTCATTGAATACATACTTACAAGCATTGTCAAATATAAACTTCACATCGTTTGCCAATAATTTTGCAATAAAATCCTTGTTTGAGAAGATCTTTTGGCTGAATATGTATTCTTATCACCCTTTAAGATCCAAAATAAACTAGGAAATAATTCTTACAATCAATTCTTCTTTGGTCTCTTATGTTTCTACATATAATAAGGAATCCTCTTTCATCAAAACTAACTCTTTCATTAATAGGTAAATGCAATAATCAAATAGAGTTAAATGATTAAAACCATATATAATTTCAAAAGGAGAAAATTTTTTTGTACAATGCACACTTCTATTATATGCAAACTCAATGAATGATAAACAATCTTTTCAATTTTTAAAATTCTTTTGGATAATAGTTTTCAATAATTAAGTTAAATTTCTATTTACCACTTCTATTTAGCCATCTGTCTATGGATGACAAGTAGTAGAAAATAACAATTTAGTTTCTAACATACCTCACAAAACTTTTTAAAAGTAGCTTAGAATCTTAACATCTCTATTAGACATAATGCTCCTTAGAACACCATGTAACCAAACTATTTCCCTACAGAAAAGATCTATTATATTATTTGCATCATCAGTTTTTTGACATGATATGAAATGTATTATCTTAGAAACCTATCTACAATAACAAATATTAAATCTCTACTCTTTTTAGACCTAGGGAGCCCTAAAACAAAATCCATGGATGTATCAAGTCAAGGTTTTTTAGATACTAGTAAAGGTGTATACAAACCATGAGGCATGAGTTTAAACTTGGCTTGTTTACATGCTATGCATTTATCACATATTCTTTGAAAATCTCTTTTCATTATAAGCCAGTAAAAATGCTCATGTAACATATTCAAAATCTTAGCTACCCTAAAATGTCTCATTAAACCACCTCATAAGCTTTCCTTATACGCAATTCACACAACATACATTTAGACACACATAATCTCTTATCTTTAAATAAAAATCCATCATGCCTAAAATACTTATCAAAAGCTGAAGACTCATATTATCCATACACTTGACCAAAGTTATCATCATCCATATATAATTCTTTTACATGTTCAAATCCTAAAAAGTATAGTGTTCAAGGTATCAAAAAGAACATACCTTCAAGATAACACATCCGCTATCACAACCTAATTTTGGGTTATTCCCTAAAAATTATTTTTTTCCGAAATAAAAATCAAAAAATAAAATAAAGGTGGCACCGTGGAGAAAGTAGGCCTAATTGTACCATATTATGCCCAAAAAAAGAGAAAAACAATGCAAATTCAAGGTTAAATTAAATAATTATTAGACGAATTTGCATAAAAATTAAATCCAATGACATAATTAAATTTTTAATAGGCCAATTTGATTTAATCATGGGCTAAATTAAATTTTAATTATGTTTAAGAATTAATTTGGGTCCAATTGAAGGATTTAATTAAATGCAAGGACTTAATTATACTTTAAATGGGTCAAATTAATTTTATTTGGGGCTTAATTGATGAAAAATTAAGTTTGGGAGCCTAATTTGGGCTTAATTGAGGAGATTGGAATTTTAAGAGACCAAATTTAATTTTTTCAAGTTAATTGATTGAAATTAGGGACCAAATTACAAGAAAATTGAAGTTTTTGGGTCAATTAGGGGTTAAATTGAAGAAATTAACAGCCAAGGATGTTTTTGTAAAAGGCGCCAAACTATAGGGGTGAAATTGACAAAAACAGGGGGTGAAATTAAGAAATTGAAAGTTTAATGGTCATTTAGGGGTTAAATTGTATAACTCTGAGACCAAAGACCATTTTGCAGAAGGTGCGTAAATACAGGGCTAAAGTTGAAGTTCCGCAGGGGTCTAATTGTATTAAATCAAAAGTTTAGGGTCAATTAGGGGTTCAATTGAAATCAATTGAAAGCTGGATGACTAAATTGAAAATCATTTAAAATCCCTAATTCAACCTAAAACGGCGCCGTTTTGTATGTGTGTGTGTGTGTAAAGAGGACCAGACGACATTCATTGTCTTTCTCATTTTACCCAAAAGAAACATCGTATGTGTGTGTGTGTAAAGAGGACCAGACGACGTGTTTTGTATGTGTGTGTGTGTGTGTAAAGAGGACCAGACGACGTTCATTGTCTTTCTCGTTTTACCCAAAAGAAACATCGTGAGAGCCTTATTTGCAGGTGCATTTAATGCTTGATTTCTCCATCAAATCAAAAAAAATTTGCACGAAACGGATCCCCTGCAGTTCCTCTACAACCCCATGTTAATGTTTCAGGATTAATGACACACGACGACATTGGCGATGGCATGAAAAGGTCAACTCAGGCAGCCTTTTCCTGCAGATTTGACAACTTAGGGAGGCTACTTTGAACTAACGATTGGGATCTTTCTCAACCAAATCAAGGGCTGAAATTTTACCCCGGTGTAGACGAGATTACCCTCTTCCACCCCCTATAAATAGAGACTCCGTTGATGACCCGAGGGAGGAGAAAATCGAGTCCAAATTTGACAAAAAAAACAGCCACACCCCTCTATTCTTCTCCTTTTCTTTTCTCAACGAGTACTCTTTCTTCTTTCTCCTTCTCAGCCGTGCCTTCAGTCACCACCACTGCCGCCGCCGACTCGACAACCATCCTCTCCACCACACTTCTCCCTCTCCACTGATTTCTTCTCCCTTTTCCTCCACAGCGGCAACAGCTCATCAGCACCACCATTTTCGTTTTCTTCCTTCTTGAGCACCGGCAACAGCAACATCAGCATCGACCTCCATCTCCATAACTAGCTTTACCACCATCATTTCCATCAACCTAGCTCCTCACCAGTGGCAGAGAAGCCACCGTGACCTTCTCTCTCTTCTCCTTCTAGCCTTTTCTCTCTCCTCTGTAACTTTTTCTTCTTCCTCCCACAATCGACTCCGATTACCTCACCTCAGCCAACGCCCCCTGAACCACCAGCCGAACCACCTCATCACGACCGAGACCCTCACGCCAGGCAACTTCCTCCTCCCTGCTCTGCCTCTTTCTTCCTCATCGTGGCTGCTGCATATAGAATTCATTTTTGCATGCAGCAAGCTAATTAATTAGCCCCTGGTTTGGGCCGGGCCAGTTATGGCCCAGCCCAAATGGCTGGCTCTGGCCCGACCCCTATTTAAAAAAAAACAAAAAAATCCAAAAAATTTCAAAAAAACATTTTAAAAAAATCGTGATTTTCTCAAATATTTTTCTATCCATTTTGCATAATATCGGGTTATATATTTACACTATAAAATACAAATCCGGTATTAAAATACCTAGTTTTCTCCGAAATGTTTCAAAAAAATTTTCAAAACATTTTCAAAAAGGAAAAAAAAATATTTTGTTGCATACAGCCAAATCCTAAAATTTTTCCAAGCATATTTAAAAAAAAAATTGAATATTTTTCATTTTTTTAATCCAAAAATAGATATCATAACCAGTTTATAATCATCCATTAGGGTTTGGCCGAAATATCAAAAATCTTTTTCCAATCTTTTTTTAGGATCCAGATGTAGACTTTAATATTTGTGAGGTGTAAAATTCCACGATAAAAGTACACCATCAGGTATTAAAGATACAAGGTGTAAATGCGATGCTAAAATTCAGACTTTAGAACGGTTAGGATTTAACCCGATAAGGTAGAGACTCTCTCATGAAGAGAGATTTGCCTTGAACCTTAGAAAAGACCACCGAATAGAAACCCGACTTAGAAAAAAACAATCAAACAATAATGCAGCTTACCTTAGGTAGGGTGCACTAGGGGTGTTGCGTCTTCCCCTTGCATAACCAGTCCCTTACTCAAACTCTCGCAAACCATAGGTTCCTAGTGACCATAGTACTAGGTAGCGACTCCTAAACATTAATAATAATTTTATGATTAAATAAAAAAAACCTTCCCAACACAACACCTCACACAAGAGGCACGACAGGAGCCTTTGCCGTCGCCAGACGATGTCGAGCGCTCACACCTCGCAACATCCGTAATGACAGTTTCTTTACCTTGCTTGCATTTGATGACACTTGGGAATGTATCAATGAATTCAATCCACCTAGCATATCGCCTATTCAATTTACCTTACATCTTTAAGTGCTTTAAAGATTGATGGTCCGTATGTATCATAAATGCCTGAAGTTAAAGATAATACTACAAAGTCTCTAAAGTTCATACTAATGCATATGACACGACCAAAAGATTGATGTCTTCTCCCAAGTGCAGGAGTGTCGAAGTAATAAATAACCCAGCAAGACCGGGGTCGAACCACAAAGAGGTTAATTGTATAAATTATAGTTAACAGCAACACAATAACAACAACAATAATAGTAATAATAATAATAATAATAATAATAATAATAATAATAATAAAGAAGAAGAAGTTGATGAGAACTTTGAGATGAAAGATTAACGTAAGGATTAAACAATGATAACAACAAATGTCAAGGTTAGAGGATCCACTAATGGTATTTCAAACAAGTATAGTATAAACTCTTATTATTTAATTGGAAACCACACACAAAGGAGGTT
>Ga0325414_1003855_pt1 | contig 15658 bp, 11 predicted proteins | sample PopdelMetagenome_8_FD_206183 | JGI IMG/M metagenome (GOLD analysis project Ga0325414, IMG submission 206183) | Populus deltoides microbial communities from Bellville, Georgia, United States - Leaf-PdKOR-R3 | ecosystem: Host-associated > Plants > Phyllosphere > Phylloplane/Leaf | place: USA...
TATTTAGGAATGCATTTTTGACATCTAGCTGATGTAATGACCAATCTTGATCAGCTGCCAAGGACAAAAAAACTCTGATAATGTTGAGTTTGGCCACTAAAGCAAATGTTTTCTGATAGTATATCCCATAAGACCGAGTAAATCTTTTTTCAACTAGACGGACTTTTAACCTATCAATGCTACCATCATCCTTATGTTTGATAGTAAATATCCACTTACAACCAACTGGTTTCTTTCCATGTGAAAGTTTAGAAATTACCCAAGTGTCATTCTTATTTAATGCACTAATTTCTTCATTAATTGCCTTTCTCTATCCCGAGTCCTTATGAGCCTCCTCAATAGAATTAGAAACCTGCACATTGTCAAGGGCTAAAACAAATGCAAGATAAGATGGTGACGGGCCTCCATATGAAACACATTTGTTGATGGGATGACTTGTGCATGATCTAACACCTTTTCTTAGAGCAATTGGAATATTTGAGTCATCAATAATAGATGTAGTATTCTCACAATCAGAAATTTCCTTACATGAGTGTATTTGAGCAGATTTTAGACTTGGTTCAGAATCTTGGTCAAGAGTTAGAGGTATTGAGTATTCTATCTCCTTTTCAGGTCTTTTTCTCCTCGTATAAGTAAGAAGCTCATGGTTTGGAATTTGTTTTGATGCAGAATCATTCTGGTCAAGAGATTGAATTAGGACTGGAGTTACAGGGAAATGACTCTCGGTTGATTGATGGTTTTGGACAGTAAGGGATTGACTTAGGACAGGAGGATGACTTTATAAGTTGTCTCCTGGGTGAATTATATGGTCAGATTCAATATTTTAGTTTTGATATTCTTTCATGTTCTCCCCCCTAAAGATTAGATTTGGGATAGTAGGCTTGATGTTAAAAAAATGTTACGTCCATTAAGGTATATACCTTTTTGGTGATGGGAGAATAACACTTGTAACCTTTTTGACGTGGAGAGTACCCTAGAAAAATACATTTGATGGATTTAGGGTCTAGTTTACCTATATTGTGTGGATGTATATGAACAAAAACTAAGCATCCTAATATTTTAGGGTTTAATGAAGAGAGTATTTTGGTGTATGGGAAAACTTAGAGGAGGACTTGACAAGAAGTTTTGAATTTGAGAACTCTAGTGGGTATTTTGTTTATAAGATAAGCAGTTGTGAGTACAGCTCCCCATAACTGTTTTGGAACATGAGTGATCTAGTGATTTCTAATAGGTGTCTATTCTTTATTTTTGCCACTCCGTTTTGTTGTGTAGTGTCAACACAGGAGCTTATGTGGATAATGCCTTGACTTAGACAATAAGTGTTGAGATCATAGTTGAAATATTCTTTAGCATCATCGGTTTTAAGATTTGAATCTTGGTATGGAATTGTGTTTGTATCATGGAATTGAAGTTTTGAAAAATTTAGCCACCTTCAAATTTCTCTTTTATAAGAAATAGCCAAGTTAATCTAGTGTGATCATCAACAAATGAGACAAAAAACTACGGTTATACTTTTCACTTGTAAGGGGCCCCATACATCACTATGAATCATGGCAGATATATGAGATGGTGGGATAACTACTACGAATATGTTTGAAGAGTTAACACATTTCACACTTGAAAGACTCTGAACTTTTATTGGTAAATAATGAAGGAACTAGTTTTTCAAGGTACATGAAATTTGGATTACCAAGGCGATAATTGCATAATATAACATCATTATCTTTATTGACATGAAAATTTAAAGATGACTAGCCTTTAGATGGTACATAGAGTCCATTCTAAGTTTGTCTTCTTAAAGGACTATCACCTTTGAGGAGATAGAGCCTTGAACATGTCCTAACACTGTCAATCTTCTTCCCTGTATCCAAATCCTGAAATATACACAAATTATGAAAGAATTTAACAACACAATTGATTGAGAGTAGGTTATAGTCCAAATTAGAAACATGAAGAATAGAGTTTAGAGTCATGTCCTTTGAGATTCTACTTATGCTTGTTTCCTTAACTTGGGATGAAGATCCATCAGCTATATGGATTGTGAAATTCTCATTGCACGATTGTATTCATCAAGGATAGTAGCATCTCATGTCATGTCTAGAGTCGATGATCCACGAGCTTGAGTATCTTTTACTAACAGTAAAGGCTTTTGAGAAATTACCTTTCTGTGCTAACAATCCAAATCCAGATCCAGAGGCTGACGTACTTGATTGAGGTAGGGAATTCTGGCTGAAGAGTTTCTGTAAGATCTCAAGTTGTTCTTTGGTGAAAGGACTTGTCTCAGTTTGTAGATTGGTAATCTTGTCTCGGTTGTCCTCTGAGGTAACAACATTAGCACGTTTGTCTGTCATTTATTTGTCTTGATGGCTTCCAATTAGTACGTTTGCCATGAATTTTCCAACAATTTTCTTTGACATGTCCTGGCTTGTAGCAATGGTCACACTAGGGTCTTCCTCTTCTCTATCAATTGTCATGGTTGTTGTTTTGACGTCCTTGAGCAGCAAGAGCAGATCCTTTCAATGTTGGGGCTGATTCTTTGAGGTTTGGAAGATGCTTGGTCCCCATTATTCTCCCTCTGACTTCATTCAGATTTTTGTTGAGACTAAAAAGAAATTTGAATGCTCGCTTCTGCTCCAAAATTATTCTATATAGAGCTGTGTCTTCAGGGCATTTCCAGGTGTGGATTTCAAACATATCAAGATGCTGCCAATGACGAGAAAGGGTGTTGAAGTATTGGGTGACAGAGAGATCTCCTTGGCGTAGATCATGTAATACTGCCTCAATCTCGAACAGTTCTGATGTATTTTCAAAACTTGAGTAAGTCTCTCTTGTTGTGTCCCATATTTGTTGTTCCATATAGGAGAAAATTTTCTCCTATTTCTTTGGTCATTGAATTGATTAACCATGACATTACCATGTGATTCTTTGTCTTTCATGTTCAAAACTTGGGATCATTCTTCTCTGGTATAATGATTTCGCCTGTGAGATGGTCATCTCTGCCCTTCCCACAAATAAAAATTATTATTGACGACGACCATTAAAGGTAGTTACACCCGTTGAGTTTGTGACCTGTGATAAGGTGTGATATGCCTTTAGTTTCTCCAGGATTGTTTGTAGCTGGTGTTGTTTCTGGTTGTGACTTGTGAGGTAACCTTAGAGATAGAGTTTTGCCCTACTATAGACATGCTGTATTTGATCATGAAGAGGAGAAGCATATTAGGGTTCAGAACCTAACTCTAATACCATGAAGAACTTTGAGAGAATTAATCTCTTTCTTCTTATCATAGACTAAGTATCAAGTACACTAAATAGAAGATAGTTGCTTAACCTACAGACTACTAGAACAAGAAATAATCTACTAGAAAGGAAAGAATCTTACACTAAACTAGGAAAGAATAAATTGTGGGATCTTAATACCAGATTCTTTTTTTTTTTGGATTTGAGGAAACCTCACCCTCCCGGAAAGCGCACTTTGTGGGCCCAAGTGAAGGAGTAAAACCCCGGCTGTCCCAGGCTCTTACAAGAGGTGCACGCCTTGACTCGAACTCGAGACCTGCTGTGCAGATCTCAAACCCTTTGCCATCACGCTACGCTCCTTGGGGACTTAATACCAGATTCTCCTTATTAGAACATATCAAAAATATATTATAAGATTCCTAAAATCCCTAACTGATTTTGAGCATGATTTCCACAGTTTCTTTGATGTATTCTTTGTTGCTTTCAGAAAGTGAATCCCTCCTTGTGTCAATACAGGATGTTGCTGTCAAGGTTCTAACTGTTCAAGATTTTCATGGTGATCAGTTGAGGGAGTTCTTAAGAGAGGTATGTACTGGTTAAACCTAAAGTATGGTTATATCAGTGAGGTACCCTATCCATTGTCATCTTCAATATTCATGATGTGCAAATTTTGAGTCATCTGTATATGTTTACTTCCTCAGTTGAATGCTTTTTTTTTTTTTCTATATTCTCTATTCTGTCCAAGGTTTTATTTCTAGGCTTCAAATTCTTGTTTCATCAAAATATTATTCATTCTCCTATCTAGTTTTTTAGTTTCTTTTTTTCTGCTCACAGTTGATCTATATGCTCAGTCAGCTTTGTTTTGGAATGTCATATGGCTGAACATACAGTGAGAACTCTTGATTTTACGCCCATGTAATTCCATGGTCTTGGTCTCTCTGACAGCAAATGTTGTCTTTTAGTGTTACACCGATCTAGATAAGAGTGGAATCCAACAATCATAGGCTGTATTTTATCTTCTCTGATTAACTTATCAAGTGAAAATACAAGCACTTTATAAGGCAGTAATCTATATATTGCTAGGTTTTGAGGCTTTTCCCTTCATAGATTACCAGCTTTGGGTGTGTTCTTTCTTTGGCAAATAACACTGATACAGATGTAGTTCTTATTAGGTGGCAATAATGAAACGAGTTCGCCATCCAAATGTCGTTCTCTTCATGGGTGCTGTCACAAAGCGTCCTCAACTATCAATCGTGACAGAATATATGCCAAGGTATCATCCAATTTGTTGTACAGTGGACTCTTGATGTTCATGTATCACTAGACATTTCATGCTAACGCACGTGTTTCTGAACAGGGGCAGTCTACACCGCCTCATACACAGGCCAGATGCAGGTGAAGTGCTGGATCAAAGGAGGCGGTTACGTATGGCACTGGATGTGGTGTGTGAGAGCTCCTACATTTTTCATACTGCCTTCGATTTTCTGATGAATTATTTTTAGCGAAAGTTGAATTATTTTATTTTATTTTAATTTTATCTTCTGGGAGCAGGCCAAGGGGATCAATTATCTTCACTGTCTTAACCCTGCAATTGTTCACTGGGACCTTAAGTCTCCAAATTTGTTGGTTGATAAAAACTGGACGGTTAAGGTAAATAGTCAAAATATTTTTATACACATGAATTGTATTCAACTTCTTGGTGACTTGCTGCATATTTTTAACCTCATTTGTTAAATTCATGCTCAGGTGTGTGATTTTGGGTTGTCTAGATTCAAAGCAAACACTTTTGTATCATCAAAATCAGTGGCTGGAAGAGTAGCCTCTCTCTCTCTCGTAAATTAATTTTGCATCGCAAATTCAAAATATTTTAAGAACCCGGAAGTTACTTGTTCATTTATTTTTCTTTTGTAATCATTCTGGGCTGTTATCAGTGAATTTCTTCGTGTTCATACAGCAGCATGATGATGTAATAACACGATCAAACTCCTTCCGATATATTTAAAGCATCAATGCAAGTGATGATCGGTAATTTCCATTTAACTCCTGCAATACAAGGTTTTGGAATCTCACTTACTTTGTCATCATTTTACGCAATACCTAGAAACTCTCCCTTGCTCAAACCGAGTTCCGAGTACATATTTGTTTGCTGAGGACTGGAGGGGGTTGGTGCTGATGATATTATGCATTGCGACCTTTGTTAATGGTAGATCTATGGAATCAAAGGGTGAGCTCTAAATAAAGTCCTCCGTTGAAGCTGCAAACCATCCGAGAACAAAGATCTTTTAGTTTGTTATTGCCCTCGATTTTTAGATGAGGTCTTTTAGTGATTGTAGGATAAATTAGGAGGCAGGTTATGCCAATATTTCTAGGCTCCCTTCATTTTTTTTCCCTCTGGTCATTTATCACAATTCACACTGCATTTCTCGCGCGTGTGGTGTGATGTGATGTGATCTTTCAGGAAAGAGGCAAGATTCATGGTTGGTTTTTCGGCCAGTGGCATCACCTTCATAGTTGTCACATTGGAATCGAGTCGACGCTTTTTCGCTGCCATCCAAACTTGTTTCTGGGCCACATTTTACGGCCTTTTGTTTTTTTTTAATGAAGATTTCTTTTATTTCCTGGCTGCAGTTTGATAAAATTAAAGTTCGGTCCGGTCCGGTCCATGACCTTTGAAAGTCAAAGACAGGCCACTTTTATTTTTACTTTTTTTTTTTTAACATGCTTGTTATAGTATTTTCCACGTCTCGTCTATTAGATAAACCTTTTTTTAATTGGAAAAATCCTTTTTTTTTTATATCTATTTGGTATTGTTATGCGCTTTGTCGTGCTGTCTTTTATTGTACTCGATTTATGGCTGGGTTGTCTTGTGGGATGATCAATTTTTTTATATAAAAAAAATCAAGAAAATTTTTTTTGAGAGTGGAGTTATTGGTTTAATATTTAATTTAAATAATATAACTAAAAAAATATAACAATAATATATAAATTTGCAAAAAATTATAATAAAAAAGAAAAACAATTCAAACTGAATTATTAAACAATTCAACTTGAATTATTAAACAATTGTAATGTTGAAACAAAAAAAAATTTAATATTGACTTGAAACAAAAATATTAATTTCAAAAATTTTCAGAAGCAAAAAAGATGACAATAAAAAATAGAGACCAAATTTGATAGAAAAATTCCATGTAGGATGAAATTAAAAAAAAATCTAAAAAATATCTCAAACAAAACAAATAACAATAAAAAAAATGAGAATAAAAATTTAAAAGATGACTAAAATGAAAGGGATAAAATTGAAAAATATTTGTAATTTTATGATGCAAGTGTGGTTTTAATATATTTTTTTTAAATGTGACATGGGGCATGGACTTGACAATGAAAAAAGGTTGAGAGATGGATGAATCTAAAAAAAAAAAAGAGAACCTACTAAAAAAATGGTTAAAAAATCACATAGAAGACAAATAATGATAAAAACAAAGCTTAATTATTAATGATATAAATATTGAATGATAAATTAAAAAAGAAAACATTAGCTTAGATAAAAGGAAAAAAAACCAAGAAATCTCAGGCGAACCTATTAAATCTGGGCTAAGATCTCAAACTCACAATCTATTAAATCTTAGACCCGAAATGAATCAAGAAACTCAATTTCTAATTAATTTAATATTGATTAGCTAGAGTAAATCAAACAAAGAATAACAAATAAAAAGACCCGAGAAAATCCAAATCATTTTTAAAATCAGTGAAATATTATAGAGAAAGAAAAAAAATAAAGAGGGATGAAATAGGAAAAAAAATTCTAATCTTATGAATTTTTTTTTAAAAATAATTTTAAATGTTAAAGGATGAAATTGAAAAAAAAATCAATTTAAAGAATTAGTAAAAAAAAAAAACTCAACAAAGAATGATAAATGAACTTTTCATCGCCCAACTCGAACTAAACGTGATGTAACAAAACTTATGGTTGACAATGCTCAATTTTTCATGCTCTTGCTATAGTTAAGCGATCCTCTTTGGATAATTCATCCAGATAGCTATAATGTAAAGATATAAGATAACTAGATCATTTTCAAGACCAACAAAATTTTTTATAGAAAGCAAGCTAAAAAAAAAAAAAAACAGAACCTAGTTTTCCAATTGAATAAATATTGAAGGATGAGACAAAAAAAATTAGCTTGGACAGAGGAAAATAAAAGACCAAGCAAACCTGGGCAAACATCCTAAACCTCGTCAAATCTTGAAAACTCACAATCCATGAAACCTTGATGCAGGTCTAATCAAGAAGTTTATTACGAACCAATTTAAAAAACTTGCCAAAGAACAAAAAATAGCAATAAAAAAAATAAAGATTAAATTTGATAATAAAAAAACCAAAGAATGGTGAAATCATAAAACAAAATCAATTTAAAAAATGATTTCAAACAAAAACAATAGCAATCAAAATAATAAAGACTAAATTTGAAAGATGAAAAAATAAAAAAGGGATGAAATTAAAAAGATATTCAAATTTTATAAATTATTCTAGATAAAAAAATTATAATAAAAAGAACAAGAACCAAATTTAAAGAATTAAAAAATTAAAGTGATGATCAGAGATTTTTAAAGGCTAACACGAAAATCTAAATGTGGAGAGAGAGAAGGGGGAAAATGGTCGCCGACACCAAACAACCATGAATCTTGCAACACACGTTGTCTCACTGAGTAGAGGGTGTCGTAACGATTCTGATATCGCTAGTGAAGGCGGTGTTTGGTGAGCGACCGACCCTCTATGTAACAACCTCGTTGGTTAAATCAGTTTATCTTTCATATAAGGAGTAAATGAGGCTTTTTTTTTTTTGCATTTTAGGGTTTTACATTGAGTTCACCGAAATTTCTAATGAAATTTCAGCAGAGTCTTCCCTATACTTATAGGTCCCAAGTTATCGACAATTTAACCTACACGCATTTTGTATTCGCATCCCAACCATAACATTTCTGCAATTGGTCTAACTCAACTATTCAATTTATTCAAGAATATACTCAGGATAATTTATTTACTCAATTTCCCTCTCATTTAACATGCATAAAATTAGTGATTAAGAGAAACATCCGAGCATTGAAATTTCAAATACAAACACATCACAATTTAGCATTCCAAACATAGACTAGTACATTATAATATTCCAAGCATGAATTAATACATTTTAATATTCATGTAAACACAAAAAAAAGAGAGTAAAGCCGGAAATGACTCCACCATTGTTGTTAATTTCTAAATCGATAGCGACACAGTTTTTCATTGCCGATTTCTGAATCGACAGCGATGTATTTTTGTTGTCGATTTTTGAATCGACAGCGGCACAATTTGGTTGTCAATTTCTGAATTGATAGCGACACAGTTTTTCATTGCTGATTTTTGAATCGGTTGTGACACAGTTTTGGTTGCTGATTTTGAATCGGCAGCGACTCAGTCTAAGTAAAAGTTTAGGGAACCAAACCAGACTACCTTAGGGAGTTAAGAGAAGGGGAAAAACTGGTCTTGGGATAACTAGAATAGGGAGAGAGAATAAATTTAAACTAGCACCCAATGTAAACCCCTTGAGCGAAAAATCATAAATTGACTAGTTTTATGTAAAACAAATTCATAACTCTCGATTGGGTTATCAAAATATTTTGAAAAATTGTGTGGAGCCTTATAATATGATTCCTTAGCTTGGGTTCAAATTTCAGAATTTTGGAGAAATTCAGAAATTTGACGAAAAATCACAATTTGACCAATTTTACGTTATTGGGCGTAATTTTCAATCCAACCATCAGATTGAGCTGAAATTTTATGAGGGATCTTAAAATGTATTAAGAAAGTCTGGTTAAACTCTTAGGATGAATGGAGCTCAATAGTGCTAAAAACAAATAAGGACCGTCAAATAGAAGCAAAATGACTCATTAAGGGTAAAATGGTTATTTGCCATTAAAAAATAAAACAAATCAGCTCTCCCTTCCTTTTATATGCTGTTGACTGGGTAGAAGCATAATGGGAAAAGAAAGAAAAGAAAAGGCGAGAGAGAAAGCGAGAAAAGTAAGGGAAAAACATAAAAAACCAAGGAAAAAAAAAGAAAAGTGAGAGAATAACCTTGTAGACTTACAAAGTCCAACTTATAAAACACTAATCTAAGGAAGAATCAAGTGAAGGAAGGATGAATTGAGAGAGGGAATTTGGCTAACCTTGGGAGAGAAGAGAAATTGGAAGAAAGTCAATTGGTAAGCATGAGAAGTTTAGATTTAATGTTTGATTTAGATGTTTTTAAGCTTAATTGATTAAGTTAGGAAGTAATTTCATGGAATGTTACTTTAATTTCCCTTATATCCTTGATTCTTGAACTTAGGGTTCTTATGGGAATTTGGGGAAATTAGGAGGGGAAGGAAAAATGATGAAGTTGAAGTGGAATAACATGAAAACAAGTTGAAATAACAAGTAAATGAAGAAAAATTTAGGGGAGGAAAAGGAAGATGATATTCGACCAAATGAAAAAAAAGTGGAGGAATAGTTTTGATGTGTATGTTTAGGAAACTATGTTTAATCATGATATTTGAAATATGTAAGAAAGACTTAATGAAGAAATAACATTAAAGTTGAGAAAAATAAGTAAATTCAATTTAAAAGAGAATTGAACTAGTTAAAAAGAAAGCATAAAGACAAGATGTTTAGATTGTGTTTGAATATAGTTCTTACATATGTTTAGTTAAAATAAATAATATGACGTGAAGATATAAAGAATAGAAGGATTATTTGATGGAGGAATTATGAACATACAACAAGAAAAGAAGTAACTTGATTTAAATATGTGGTTGTATGTGAAATGATGATGTTATGTTTTAGAATGAATTTTTATTAGAACAAATTATTTTTTTTAATTACGTGCTTTGCATTTCAGCACGTAAGAAAAATATTGATGGACTAATGATATAATGACATTTGATTGATTTAGGAGTTGTGTCTGGAGCTGGTTATCAAATAGGAGGAGCTGAGCCATCACGAGCAGAAGGTAGGTGATTCATCACTTTCTTTGAAAATTCCTAGTTTCATGATTAGTTATGAGTTATTTTATGACATATTGATATGGAAAAAGTAGTAGAAGAAATTCGTTTGTATTATAATAGGGATGTTGGGTAATTCGTATGGAATTACCGGTTTGATTGGTTATTAAAAGAGAATAGCTGGATGTTGGGTGATTCGTATGGAATTACCGATTTGATTGGCTATTAAAAGAGAATAGCCGGATATTGGGTGATTCGTGTGGAATTACCAGATATTTGTTGGTTATTGAGGAGGGTTAACCAGATTTGAGGTAAATTGCGAATTACCAAATTGAAAATTAAGCAATGAGTGTTGGTTGTCGAGGTCCTATAAGTATAGGATTGATAAATTATGAATGGGTTATTGATGTTAATATGTAGTAAGTTAGTGATAAAAGACAATTTGATATATTTTGAAGAATTGTGAACATAATAGTTCTATCTTTTTTAATGTGTTATTTTTCTTATTTCTTATTAATGTTATGTATACAGGTATTTCACGAGGTGTTGTAAAGTGTTAAATATAGGCTTTTGTGTTTATATTTTTTTTTGATGCAATATCTTTTGCTTTATATGTAATTTGTATTATTTGTAGATTTTAATAAATGTATCCTAAAGATAATTGCTTTTGTTATTTACACATTTAGAAAGTTTAAGTAAGGAATTAGCATTAGTAAACTATTCGAAAAGAAACTTAGTAATCATAATTATGCATGTTTAAAAGATGGATGCATGTTAAAGTAATAATTAGTTCAATATGAATCCTTTGAGTTTTTATTTGTATGAACTTAGTTAATGTTTTATTATAAGAGAATATAATTGCTATGTTTTATTTGTTGATGATGTAAGGTTGAGAAAGCACAATGAAGTATTGCTATGTGAAACATTGTATGATGAGATGGGATATGATCCATGATGGTTGAATCGAAGTGGAAGATTGAGTATTGTGATTGAATGAAGTCTAATCGATAACTTGATAGCATAAAAAAACAAAAAAAATTCTGCCAAATTTTCTGTAGAAAATTAGACTTATATAATAGCTATTACTTTGATGATATAACTTTGAGAGTGTTACATCAAAGGTGAGATATGTAAGACAATAACCGTAAGACAATAACAATTAGACAGTAACAATTCAAATTTCAGTAGACTTTCATGTGAATACCATATTAAAAAAAAATTTATTCTGTTTTCCAATTGACATGAGATTGTTATTTTATCCCGGTTGTAGGGGTGTTACAGTTTGGTATCAGAGAATGGTTAAGGTTCAGTAGACCATTATTAATGTAAAATAACATTATTTCAGGATGGTACGTACACGGCAAGGAGCCATGGCCGACCTATCATCGGCGAGGGACGGGTGTCTAGTTGAGATATGAGATAAAGGACTGAAGTGAGATCCTCTGGTAGATACATCATCTTTTATGCTAGCAGTGTCAGTACGATCTAGACAAGAAGAGTGATCAGGACTCCGAGATGAGCGGGGGATGTCATAACCGAGGATATTCGATGGAGATGGGCAGGGGACTCAGCCCCCACCAACAGTAATGTATGCGGTAGCACCAGTAGCACCCCTTGCAGCAACACCTCCACCATATCTAGATCTAGCTTATTTTGCACAGTTGGTTCGTTTAGTGATGACAGAGATGTCGGGACCATTAAGTACTACCCCTAGGGATACTGTGGTCATTTTAGTTTAATGGGTAAAAAGTTTAAGGGAATTAGGTAGTGAGGCATTTATGAGAGAGGAGGATGCTAAGATAGCTGGATGATAGTTATGAAAGATAGAGAGGTCTATGGATCAGATAGTAGTATCAGCAGAGCTTCGAGTGGATTGTGCTACTTTGCTATTATCGAACAGAGCCCAAACATGGTGGGATATTGTTAAAGAGAGACGAGATGCTAAGACACTTAGATGGAGGGATTTCAGGACAAAGTTTGAGAACCAGTGTGAAACCCTGGAAATTTATAATTTAAATATGCAGATACGTAAACCTTCATGTAAACGTAAGACTGAAAGTGATAATATTTCAATGAGTGATGGAAACTAAGATTAGAAATAATAGATAAATAATGATATATAATAAAAAAGATGACCTCCATAAAATGAATTTTGATTTAGAATTTATAAGGACAGAGAAATTGGTAACGTGTTTTGATGGATAAAATAATGAGAAAAATGACAAAATATTTCTAGGAAATAAGTGAGGTAATAAAGAATACATTATAATAAAGGATAATGCATTGAAAAGGGTAGGTCTGAAGGTGCAAGCACCGATTAAAATTAGTGATGTTATTTTGAAACGGTGATAAGCCCGATAAATAAATAAAGGTGGAAATTCTAAAATGAATATATTCCAAAATAATAAAATGACCTTAAAGGGTTAGAAGGACAATTGATATGATTTTATGTGAAGATTGAATAAGAAAAATCTAGATTGTTTATGAAAAGTCATGAAATGACCAATTTTACATTAGAAAGCAAAGCCTGATAAATAAATAAAGGTGGAAATTCTAAAATGAATTTATTCCAAAATAATAAAATGAACTTTAAGGGTTTGAAGGACAATTGATATGATTTTATGTGAAGATTGAACAAGAAAAATCTAGATTGTTTATGAAAAGTCATGAAATGACCAATTTTACATTAGAAAGCAAAGCCTGATAAATAAATAAAGGTGGAAATTCTAAAATGAATTTATTCCAAAATAATAAAATGAACTTTAAGGGTTTGAAGGACAATTGATATGATTTTATGTGAAGATTGAACAAGAAAAATCTAGATTGTTTATGAAAAGTCATGAAATGACCAATTTTACATTAGAAAGCAAAGCTCTCAATCCAATCATCGGATCGGGATACAATTTTGCATGAAGTCTATTAATATGTTTTCCTACCTTGGTTAAAGATCACATCCCAATCGGAGTTCAGTAAAAACTAGTGATTCAAGCAGAAATAAACTGGATAGTTTACATGAAAAATAAAATAAAATACATAAAGGCATAAATGAGGAACATAATTGTAATTAGGGGAAAATGTGCATTTAAAACATAAAAAGCCACCAGTTCAAAGAAAAGAAAAAAAAAAGAAAAGAGGGAGAGACAATAGAGAATTCGGCTAGAGAGAGGGGTGCAGAATTTGGAAGAAACAATAATACTCCGGTGGCCATATCTCTAGAATCCACTGTTGGATCATGCTGAGGTTTTGACATATTGTTCTCCTCACACTCCTCTACTAACTAACCGGAGGGATTTGAAGGAACACAATCCATTTGATAGAAATCATCATCTGAACCTTTCTGGAAAAGAAAAGGAAATAATTCTGCAGAGCAGTTTTGGTTGCTGGCTGATTTCTCTCCCGTCCACAGTTGGATCATGCTCATTCTTGGATATGTTGTGCGCCTAGATGTTGCCTTCAACCTGGATGGTGGAGATCAGAAACTCATTCTCCGGCAAGGTTTCGGTCATGTTGAACAGTAGCTCGTCCATTTTCAGATTAGCTCGGTTTTATTTAGATCTAGGGAGATCCAACCGTTGGATCATTATGATTTTGAGATATATTGTGCACAACTCTATGATATGTAGTCTGACCGTTGGGTTTAAAATAATAATCAGAGGTTGATGACTTATTGCTTTTTGAATGTATTGCTAGTTCTGGCAAAATTTAGTAAACTTGATTAAATATATGTTTTGATGAAATTAGAATTGTGTGGGTGTAGGTTTTATGGAAGATGTAATGCTAAAATATGTTCTTGTTTTTAGTATTATTATAGATTAATTATGTATTCTTTATACGAGGGGAAGAAAGATTATTGTGTAAGAATAGTAAGGAACATTGCTATATGAACATGTTGATTGAATAGAAAGCTAACTTGTTGGTTGTGTGGATATAAATGGGGTGGAACCATGAAGAAATTGAAATGAAAGAAATTTAGAAAATAAAACATATTTAAAGCTAGCCACAAGTATTTTTGGCAAATTAATTAGTTAATGACGATTGTCATAGATTTCAATTAGTAGGGTGAAATTGTTGTTGTGATAACGATCTAAGAATATTAATTATTAAGGTTTGTCGTATATGTTTAATAACACGAGGAGAAAGCGAAAGAAAATGAATGGTTCATCATTTTGTTGTATTAATCATAATAATAGAAGAAATCCCAAAAGGAACGAGTTTCCTTATTTTGGTCTAATCTTGCTATATTGTAGAGGTAGGGAAATTGTTTGAATGTTTTGCTTTAGAATTAATTTGAATTTGTGATTTAACGATGCCAAATGACCTTGGATGATGTTGTTTTTGCATGAAAATAAGTTGGAAGTTGAAAAAGATTTCCAAGGAACAAAAATCTCATTTTCAAAATTTTAACTATAAAGGAGGGGCTATTATGATTGTTGATTTTGAGCCTTAAAACAAAATAATTTGGAGTTGGTTTCTACATAAAATTGTATTTCTATGTTTTAGCCTTTCATAGAGATAAATCACGCCCAAAACTGAGTTTTACAGCTTTAGTTATGATTAAAACACTAGATAGTATTCTAGGTTGGTTAAGCTAAATTGATCAGAATTAGACAATTTTTAATCTTTGCGTGGAATTGCTGTTGAGTGATGGTTTTGACAACAAAATTATAAGAATGAATATAAACATGAAAATGGATAAGAGTATGAGATCTTAAAGAAAATTCATTATGATTGGTTTGAGAATGAGAATTAAATGAAGATGTGATGTTGGTTGTATTGTTGATAAAAATTAAATCCCTGGTGGTACAGGGGAAGCTGTGGGGACTGGACAATTGCATGGAGTGACAGAATGTGCACCTATTCTAGGTAGGTGATTGATTAGTACTTAAAAGTGCATTTTTATCAAGGTTTTATATCATTATTTTGCACTTGAAGTATCAATAACTCCTTAACTAAAGCATGTTTTATACTAACATATCTAATAATATAAGATACCTTTAATTTATGGTAAATGTTCATCTTAAATGCAGGCCTATCACATAAATGAAAGAATTGATTGATGAGTTGAAGTACTGAAATTGAAAGGACAGAAAGATGGCCAAACTTAGAAAAGAGATGTTGGTGCAGTCCAAACTAGAACACTGTTTGGTAATCGGGTCATATCTGGAGCTGTAGATCTTGGATTTAAGTCTACCTTATATGGATGGAAAGCTAAGACATAGGCCTACAACTTTCATGGGAGTCCAAGATTTAAGAAGGACGTTTTCAAGTCCAAATTGTAACAACAACAAAGAAGTCCGAATCTGTCCTGCAGCCCAGACACTGTTCAGTGTTCAGCCCATATCTCGAGTTCTAGAAGTCCAAATGATCTCAAATTTTTACCCTGGAAAGATGAGACAATTCCCTA
>Ga0325414_1003856_pt1 | contig 15657 bp, 23 predicted proteins | sample PopdelMetagenome_8_FD_206183 | JGI IMG/M metagenome (GOLD analysis project Ga0325414, IMG submission 206183) | Populus deltoides microbial communities from Bellville, Georgia, United States - Leaf-PdKOR-R3 | ecosystem: Host-associated > Plants > Phyllosphere > Phylloplane/Leaf | place: USA...
ACAAAATTATATCTATAATATTTCCTATACAGTATTTCCTATATAAGTACATTCTATAATATGGAGATGGAGAAAGGTATGGAATTTGTCAACGATGCATTGCTTATCCTAAATTTTAAAAATAATTTATTGAGCGTAGGCTAAATAATGGAAAAAAGGTTATGCTCTTTACTTTGATAGAGACTGCTACACTATATATGATAAAACAAATAATTAGAGAAAGATTGTCATCATAAAGATAGAAAACAAATGTTCTTCCCCTCCATTGCAACATCTCTCCCTCTATCTCTCTCTTTCCCTTCCACTTACCCAAAAACACTAACATAACCCACACCCTCTCATGACCTACCACCATGATGAAAGAGGCAGAGGGGACAAGCTCTGCGGGCGGCTACATAATGGATGCCCAAGCCATCCTACCCCTTTGGTGTGACTAGACAAGAGTAAGGTAACTCTCCCCCCTGCCCTTTATAAATACCCCCTTACCAGGAGGTGGGGGTGAGGACAAAAAGGAACAAAAAAGAAGAAGGAAAAGAACGAAACAAACGACAAAAAAAAGAAAAAAATAGGAGAGATGGGGACGAAACAAACATAGAGGAACCAGAAAAACGAACAAGGAATAAAATAGAAGGAAACTTACAAGAGAAGATAACAGAAAAAAAACAAACAGAGAAGAAGAGAAGAACAATAACCTCTCTCTCTTTGTTTTAATCTGCCTAGTCGCCGCTAGCACCACCTTGAGCCACTGCCAGCTCCTTCTCCTCCTCATTCTTCTTCTTCTCCCTCCTCCTCTTCTTCTTCTCCCTCCTCCTCTTCTTATTCTTCTTCTTCGTTCCCTCCTCCACTATTCTACAAGTGAATAGTGGAGAGTCCATTGTTCCTGAGGTGGACTAATGTCGGCCCAGACCAAAATACTGGGTCGGGTCCGGCCCAGTATCCCAAAAGATATTGTTGGGTCGACATCGGCCTAACCCCTTTTTTAGGCCAATCTTGGCCAACTATTTTGGGTCGAACTCAGCCTAATTTCTTTGAGGGAGTGGCTGAGGGGTGTGCTATCTATTCAGAAGCTGCAAAAGGAAACACACTTTCATGAAAACAAACATGATAAGAGACATATATATTGAGATCCAAAATCGAGACAACGATAGCCAAGATGCGAGGAACTATAACCTAAGAACACAAAAGTACGTAGAAAATCATAATCAGGAGTATGATTAAACAAACATTCAAAGGGAGACTAATTTTGAAGGACAAGAGTAGCCATGCGATTGATAATGTAACAGCCCGGCCCAACCTGCCATATATTGTCCGTTTTGGGCCTTACCGCCCTCACGGTTTTGTTCCTGGTGATGCGAGCCCACATCTGAGTCTGATGCCCCAAAACGCGTATGACAAGTTAGCAACCAGCACTCTTAATAAGGCTAGCCACCACTCCCTCACCCGTCGATGTGCGATCTTACAATCCACCCCCCTTAAGGAGCTCGACGACCCCGTCGGCACAACCGGACAGCCAGTGAGGTTGGCTCTGATACTAACTGTAACAACCCCGTAATTTTTCCAGCAATATATTTTGAAAATTCATGATGTTTTTTTTTTCAAAAATTTGAGCAGAGTTTCCCCTAATTTAGCCTATCCTAAGTTATCGACAAAATCAACATCAGTCCCTAATCAACCATTTCCACAATTCAATATTCTTATTATACTCCAACATATCTTAATCAACAATATTTCACTTTCTCTAACATATCAACTTAACGAATAATTATTTTGCTAAAAAGAAGAAAGAATTATCTTAACCATGATACACAAACCATAGATTATAGATTTAATATACTTTCTTCAATCATATATAATCTTTTAAGTACAGTTTATCACAAATAATATTAACTACATGCTTATATATATATCACCATTATAATCAGATAATATTTACATAACAGAGTACAAGTTAAATAAGCTGATCCATTTAAATTCATACATACCCAACATTATAATCTTCCAAAATATATAGATAGTAATGTTATTATCAACAATTTACATATCCAAAAGATTTACTGGTAATGGAAGTAAACTCCAAAACTACTAGGAAGCGCGGTATTGAGATGAACCTGCATAATGATTTAAAATATAATTATGGTCAATTAGAGCATTTACATTTGCATTAACATATAAATATATACATTAGTTACTCACAAAATTTCCACATTTACTATCATCTTCCAAGTACTATTCACAAATCAATAATCTAAAATTTAAATATGTCCACTTCATAGAACTTCAGTTCCAAACCAGCACTAGTTCCAAACCAGCACTGGTTCCATACCAGCACAGCTGCCCATTCACAGGGCACCAGTCCCATACTAGGATAACTGGTCATCAGTTGCCCATTCACAAGGCACCAGTTCCATACCAGAATAACTAGTCCACCAGCAGCCCATTCACAGGGCACCAGTTCCATTCCAGGATAGCTGGCTCACAAGTTTTCTATTTTCAAAATAAATTAGCATGGGAAAATCTACTAGCATTCCACATACAATTTCATTGATCAAGGGAAAATTTAAATATCTAAAGTTTCAGAGAAAGAAAAAAATATTCAAGATATTAAACACCTACCCGCAATTTCTGCATCCTGCTCACCTAGAAAAGCTTCACACCCCAACTCCCTCATATTCTTCACTATCCTTACCAACACAGTTATATTATCAGAAGACACAAGAGTAATTGGAGCTGGCGGTGGTGCTGGAGCCACTAGAACAGTCGTACCTGACATGCTTTCTATAACTGCTCTAACAACCTGTGCTAGGAAAATAGGGTCTGTATATGGTGCTGGTGCAGCTACTGGTGGTGCTGGTGGGGGCACCCCTCCATGCCCCTGTTGTCATAGTCCCTTGGAAGGAAGTGCATTAACTTGTCTAGGCCCTTCTTCCACCTGTAGTCTGACTGATCCCCCAATACTCTGTTTTAGTGACACTGGAGGTACATGTGAAGCAGTATCCTCTAAAGGATCGTCTTGACGTCTATCCATAGATCCTCTATCTTGAGCTTACCTCTCCGAAGGGGAGGGGTCAGTAGTTGCACCCTTTCTGGTTTGTACCATCCTGTAATAATACAATCATTTTTTTTGTGAGTTTTTTTATCACTTAGAACCCAAACCAGGGCTCTGATACCAAATGTAATAGCCCGGCCCAACCTGCCATATATTGTCCGCTTTGGGCCTTATCGCCCTCACGGTTTTGTTCCTGGTGACGCGAGCCCACATTTGAGCCCGACGCCCCAAAACGCGTATGACAAGTTAGCAACCAACACTCTTAATAAGGCCAGCCACCACTCCCTCACCTGCCGATGTGGGATCTTATAGATGAGATATATGGAAGATTCAAACACATAATTCCAAAATCATAATTAAGCACTACATTGGCCTAAGAGTGTAAGACCAGTTTCGACAATATGACGATGACAACGCTTAACACTGCCATTTTGCTCATGCGTATGAGTACAAATTAACCTCTGATGAATACCAATAGTTTGAAAGAAACTGTTTAACTTATGATATTCACCACCCCAATTAGTTTGAACAAATTTAATTTTGCGAGAAAACTGATGCTCAACAAGCACTTGAAAACGTTGGAATATAGAAAACACATCAGATTTTGCAACAAGCGGAAAATACCACATATATTTTATATGCGCATCTATAGATATAACAAAGTAACGAAAACCATCAGAAGAGAACATAGGAGCAAGACCCCAAACATCACTAAATATTAAATCAAGTGGAGCAATAGTTTTATGGCCCGTAAGTCGCAATGACAGACGCAACGACTTGCCAAGTGGACAAGCTTGACATTGAACAAGAAAGCATTTAGAAGTACACATTATTTTATTTTTGGAAACTAACAAATTAAAAATAGAGGAAGTAGGATGTCCCAATCGACGATGTCACAGATCAGCAGTGGTAGAGACATAAGGAGACCAATAAGCTTGAGGAATGGTGGTGGCAGAAGAATTAGAGAGAACATAGAGACCATCATTGCTCTGATAAGAAAAGAGCATTGCTTTGGTGGTGAGATCCTTTACATAAAACACAAAGGCGTGAAATTCAAAATAAACATTATTATCATGACAAAATTTCTGAGCATATAGCAATGGTTTGGTAATGTGAGGAACATGGAGAACATTAGATAATGTAAAGGTGCGTTTAGGGGAATGTAACATGTTATGTCCAATATGGGATATGGATAGACCCTTACCATCACCAACATGCAAGTGATCATTACCAAGATAGGGTGCACAATCGGTCAGAGTCGCAAGATCAGGCGTAACGTGTTGGTTCGCACCGGTGTCCGGGAACCAAGTAAGGGCAGAAACCGGACCAACAACAATATGGGTAGAGGACTGGTGACCACTGCTGTAAAACTGAGCATAGTGTGGGGCTGTGGGGCTGAAGGAGAAGCATAGTTGACACTTGATGTTCTGCTCAAAGGACCGGTGAGAAGACCACTGCCCACCAGCAGCAGGCTATCTGGGCTACTGCCAATGACCTTGCTTCCAGTCCGTGGGAGCAGAAGAATGAGAGCCATGAAAATCAGACTTGCCATTGATGTTGTACGTGTTGCTATTGAGCGCCAGTTGCCGCGGGAACAACCTCTGTTACGCTTAAAATTGGAGTTGGGTTGTTGCTAGGCAAGATGAGCAGAGGGCAGCAAAGATGGTGTGGGCAGCAGAGGTGGATTTGTAGCCAATGATGGAAAAGAAATCTTATGCAGAAACTCATGAGTAAGAAGATGGTTGTGAAGGTCCGCGTATGACAGCGGTTCTGCCTTGGTCATAAGACTAGTTACCAAGTTTTTAAACTCGCCACGAAGACCATGAAATATATAGAGATTGAAGTCTTCAAGAGAGATGGGTCGGCCAGCTGCAGCCAATTCATCAAATAATGACTTGGTGTGATGCATGTATATAGTAACCGAAGCATCTCTTTGCCGAATATCTTGAAAAGCCCCATGGAGTTGCATAATGCGAGAATTCGATGGAGAAACGAGCACTTTCTCAAGAGTACGCCAAATACAAGAAGTCTAACAATCTACCACAAGATGCAAGACGTCCATGGAGAGAGAGGAGAGTAACACGCATAAAATAAGGTGATTCTATTGCTTCCAACGAAGAAAAAAAGGGTTGATTGCTGAAGAAGAACCATCAGAACAGTCAGAAACATGAGAGGGAGGACATGGCACTGAGCCATCGACAAAATGGAAAACACCTTGACCAAGAAGATATGGCTTCATCTGCATTCGCCAATAGAGATAGTTGGTGTTTGTAAGCTTCAATAAGACCACTTGATGAGTGTTGGACATCGCAATGATAGAAGAAATTGTTGTCCCCATGATGTGAAGAGGGACGACAAAAACATGGGAGAAGGAACCATGGTTCTGCTCTGCAGGTTGGGGCTACTACTGGTGGGAGAAAGAACTAGTAACAGTAGCTTCTGAGTGGTTGGCCGGCTGGGCTGCACAGCCGGTTTGGTGGGGGGACAAGGCAGCAGTAGTAGCAGAATCCATAGGGAGAGGGAAGAAGAGTTTTGATTGCAGAAGGCTTTGATACCAAGTTGAGAATAATTAGGAGGCTTAACCTATTGGTTAGCCAACCCTTTCTATATATATGTGTAAGGCAATATACAATAGTAATGGTGGAGGTTACAATACAAGAGTATGACTACAATATAAGAAAAAGATATTTTCTATATAGATACATTAATACACTGGATGTCTGAAGTTAAAGAAAAAAATTTACTACATGACCAAGCTGTTCAAAGCCAAGACAGATGATAAAGAGATATAAGAATTTAGAGAGAGAGCTACATTTTACATATACAGAGTAATTAGGCCATTAGGACTCCCATCAGATTTGCCAAAAACTCCAGTACTCCTAGTCCTGAGCCAGATTGAGTTTTTTATTAGATCATCAGGTTATTTAGATTAATTATCAAACTTAGTCGAGCTATTTTTTTAATTAAATAACAACTAAGTATCACATGCAAAGAGGCAAAATATATAGTCATGATCTGCCCATCTTTGCAAGTCAACCGCATAAATCTAGCCACCAGCTGGAGATAAAAAAGTTAAAGCAGTAACAAGAGAAATCTTAATGATTGCTTGCTATGATTTACTGTTAGTAGGGTACTCAATCTGTCTACTTGTTAGTGATGAGTCACTTCTTTAAAGAACCTTGATTTCGATTTTTTCTCAAGTCTCTTTCATATAAAAGATATGATTTATTGGTTGGATTACCGACATATATATATATATTTTTTTGATAACCTGGGGTGTCTGGGCCAACTTACGTGCACCATAACTAATCTCTGGACTTACTGAACATCCTGCAAGCTCAATGAATATGTAAGGCACCGCGGGGATGACAGGCGTGTACAATGAGACTTGAACCCTAATGCAGAGGAAAGGAACAAGTCCCTTCCACCCCTGGGCCACAACCTCAAGTGCATTACCAACATATTCTTGATATGAGTATGCGTAAATCTATTCCATTAATCTTTAATCATTAAAAAAAAAAATGCTAAGTCGATCCTTTTGTTCTCGATCATCTTTGTAAATCGCAGCCTTGGACTTGATAAAGAATGTGGAAGTGCAAGCAATCTTAGGGCCGACAACATCAATGCAAGCTAATTTTGTTATTGGTCTAGGAGAAAAAGCTCAGGTGCCCATCATATCATTTTCTGCATCAAGTGATTCTCTTACGTCCACCAGGAGTCCCTATTTTTTTCGAGCTACACAAAATGACTCAAGTCAAGTCAATGGCATTGGAGCCTTAGTTCAAGCCTTTGGATGGAAAGAAGCAGTACCTATCTACATGGACGACGAATATGGAAAGGGAGTTATACCTTATTTAACTGATGCTTTGCAAGCAGTTGAGGCTCATGTACCCTACCGGAGTGTCATTTCTCCATCGGCCACTGATGATCAAATTGCTAAGGAGCTTTACAAGTTGATGACAATGCAAACAAGAGTTTTCATTGTGCACATGTTTGCCTCTCTTGGCGCTCGGCTTTTTGTCAAAGCTAAAGAGATAGGGATGATGAGTAAAGGCTACGTTTGGATCATGACTGATGGGCCGACTGTAGGTCTCTCAACCTCACCAGTTCCTTCTGTCATTGATTCTATGCAAGGGGTATTGGGTATTAAACCTTATATTCGAAAAACAACGGAGCTAGGAAATTTTCGGTTACGGTGGAAACGGAAATTCCAACAAGATAATGCAGACATCGTTGATGCTGAGTTAAACATTTATGCACTACAAGCCTGCGATGCTACTGTAGCATTGGCCATGGCAATTGAGAAAGCTGGTACAACGAACTTAGGCTTTCGGGAGGCAAATGTTTCCAACACTTCAGTAACTGATCTTGAAAATCTGGGAATCTCTCAAAATGGTCCAAACCTCCTCCGAGCATTGTCAAACACTAGTTTTGAAGGTCTAACTGGAGATTTCTTCTTCATTAATGGACAGTTACAACCATCGGCTTTTGAAATAGTTAATATGAATGGAAATGGAGAAAGGAGGATAGGATTTTGGAAACCGAGAAAGGGACTCGCAAAAACCCTTAACTCGATAGCAAATACCCCTAGTACTTATTTTACTTCCAAGTCCAGTCTTGCACCTGTTATATGGGCCGGGGATTCAACTTCTATTCCCAAGGGCTGGGAGATTCCGACAAATGGGAAGAAGTTGCGGATAGGAGTACCGAGATCAACCAATTTCGGTCATTTTGTGAAGTTGACAACAGATCTCAATTCCAATATGACAACAGTCACAGGATACTGCATAGCTATATTCGAAGCTGCAGTTGACGCATTACCTTATGCCATAACTTATGAGTACATCCCCTTTGTCAAGCCTGATGGGAAGTCTGCTGGAACTTACAATGATCTGGTCTATCAAGTGTATTTAAAGGTAAAACCCCTCTCATGTTTCTATATTATGCTTCATCACATTAGCAGCATTCCTATAGGTAACGCATTACTGTAAACAGAGTTACGACGCTGTGGTCGGAGATATAACAATCATAGCCAACAGGTCCAAGTACGTCGATTTTACATTGCCTTACACGGAAAGTGACGTCTCCATGATCGTTCCAATCAGAGACAGCAGAAACAAAAATGCTTGGGTTTTCTTGAAGCCTTTGACTTGGGACCTTTGGGTCACAAGCTTTTGTTTCTTTGTTTTCATCGGATTTGTGGTCTGGGTGCTTGAACACGGAATAAATGAAGATTTTCAAGGGCCTCCTTCGCATCAAATAGGCACTAGCTTCTGGTTTTCTTTCTCAACCATGGTTTTTGCTCATAGTAATTTCACTTCACCTTTTGAGTTTTTAGTTCTCAAAGCACTGCAATCTCAAACATTGACTTAATGTTTACGATACCTATGTTCTTTATGTTACAGGGGAGAGGGTGGCTAGCAACTTGGCTAGAATAGTTGTAACCATATGGTGTTTTGTTGTACTCATTCTTACTCAAAGCTACACTGCCAGCCTAAGTAGCTTGCTTACCATTCAGCAGCTCCAGCCTACAGTTAATAATGTTGATGAGCTCATTAAAAAGGGGGAGTTTGTGGGATACCCGCAGAGCTCTTTTGTGTTGGGAATCTTGAAAAACTTGGGTTTTGATGACTCCAGGCTTATGGCTTATAAAACTCCAGAAGAATGCGACGAGCTTTTTTCCAGAGGTAGTGGAAATGGTGGTATTGCTGCCGCATTTGATGAAGTGCCATATATGAAATTCTTTCTATCTATGTATTGCTCGAAATATACAATGATTGAACCTACATTTAAAACAGGCGGTTTCGGGTTTGTAAGATCACTTCTCTTCCTTCCTCCTGCTCTTCTTGTTTCTGTCTGATATATCATTGTGTATGAGCACACAAAATTTCTCATGTGGGATCATTCTTTTTTGCGTTTCAGGTCTTCCCTAAAGGTTCTCCTCTTGTAGCTGATGTATCAAGGGCAGTTCTAAATGTGACCGAAGGAGATAAGATGAAGGAAATTGAGGATGCATGGCTTGGCACACAAAGCAGTTGTCAAGAATCCAGCACCTCAATTTCATCTAATAGCCTTAGTCTCAAGAGTTTTTGGGGATTATTTCTTATTACTGGCATTGCTTCAATTTCAGCTCTCATGATCTTCACAACCATATTTGTTTACGAGCACAGAGAAGTACTCTTGCAGCCCTCTGATTTAAGAGCAACAACATGGAGCAGAGTTCTTGTTTTGTTCAGAATCTTCATTCAAATGGACTTCACATCCAGGCCTGGAGATCTTCCACCGGCAGACAATGATGATGATCAAGATCCAAATGCACAACAACCCGATCAAGAGGAAGTACAAAATATCAATCAGCTTGTCGTCCCAAATCAAGAAAGATCTGTTCGAAGAAACTCTAGGAGCGATAGAAGATAATCTTAAAAAAGCAAACCTAAAGAACAAGAAAAATTTGAGAGAAAGGATGTTTTTGCATTAAGTGTTTTCTTAAAGATACATTCTTATTCTCTTTCGTATTTCATCTCTCATGTTCTGATTACAAAATTATTTGCAGGCATGAAGTCTTAGACAATTAAGGAATTAATTTAACAAAAGGAAAACCTAAACTAGTAAGGAAAAATATTCTATCACCTTAACCGATTGACCATTTCTAAACTGATCAATTGATTTATTTAATTCAACCGGTCGACCGGTTCTTTTATTTTTCAGAAAAACCAAAATTTAGTTTATTTTCAACATCCCTTCTTAAACTTGATTTCTTTATAACTCCTAGCATATCTCTTGTCTTGACAAAAACATCATGTTTGAGTAGTTTAGTGAAAATGTTTGCGACTTAATCTTGGGTCTTCACATACTTTACTTCAACTTTCTTGTTTGTAATGTAATCTCGTGGTAATGAAATCTTGTGTCAATATGCTTACTTTTGTCATGAAACATAGGATTCTTTGCTAAAGTAATGGCTGATGAGTTGTCCACATAAATTTTTGTAGGCTTCTCTCATGGCATTCACAACTTTTTCAATAATTTTCTTAGCTGTATGAAATGACAAACTCATGTTGTAATAGCTATATATTCAGCTTTACAAGTTGATAATATGACTATAGGTTACTTCTTTGAACTCTATGTGAATGTTATGTCTCCTATGTAGAAAACAGAACATGTAGTACTTTTTCTATCATACATATCTCCAGCCCAATCACTACAACTATAACCCACAAGTTCAAAGTTGTTAGAATATCCATAGCACAAGCCAAAATAAACAGTACCTTTGATATACCGAAGGATTCGCTTTAATGCTTTGAGATGTGTTAAAGTTGGTCTCTCCATGAATCTGCTCACAAATCCTACTCTAAAGAGAATATCTGGATGAGTGCAAATCAAGTATCTCAAACTCCCAACTAGACTCTTAAATGTTGTAAAGTTTATCTTCTCTTATTTATCATTCTTTGACATCTTCACTCCACACTCAACTAGAGTATTCACTTTTACACAATCCTCCATTTTAAATTTCTTGAGAGTCTCTTTTGTAAACTTCTCTTGATCACAAAAATTCCATCTTCTCCTTACTTGATCTCAATCCCTAAGTAGTATGTCATAAGACCAATATTCGTCATCTCAAATTTCTAAATCATTGCTTGCTTGAAGTCTCCAAATATCTTTGGATTATTTCCTGTAAAGATCATGTCATCCATATACAAGCATACAATAAGAGTATAACCACTCTCTTTTATCTTTACATAGATGACATATTCATGGGGACATTTATAAATCCATTTCTTAAGAAATAACCATCAATGCATGTTGCAGTAAACTCAACCTCCACTATAGAAGGACAAGGATGGCTACCACCAATCGCAACCGCTAGCCGCCTTCACACTACCACCAACCATTTGTGTTCACACTTGAAATATGATTTTTCATACTTTTTTATTTTGTGTAGAAATAAGCAACTAAGTTTATACTATTGAGTGTGAGAAATAAAAGAGAGAAACAGAAGGTGAGTGTTTGCAATTTATGTAAGCTTGTTGTTTATGATATAAAACATATTGTTTTATCTTTCCTGAGTGTTTTAAAACCACCACCAATGGTCTCTCCCACCAATAATTGGTATTAGAGCTTTGTTCGTAAAAAATAGAGGAGTTTTTGAGATGTGTCCAAATTTTTGAAGTTGTCAAAACACATTTTGATCATTCCATATTATAGGGTTCTTCAATACGAACTCAACGGTGAAAAAATCAGCCTTGTCGGAGCAAGGGGTGAACTACATGTGCTGCCTGAAGCACTACCTTTGTCAACTAAGCTACATGCACGCAATATTTGAGCCAAGCCGAGCCAAGCCGAACCATATAAGTTGAAGCCATAGCCAAGCCTTCAAGCTATTTAGCCAAGTCGTGATCTGCATCGAGTTGAGCCATCAAGCCGCCACTGAAGAATATTCCCGATTCAACCCTAGCGAACCGACTAACATCTAAAATTGGTTTTTTACCAATTTAACCCATTTCTGACCTACATTCAACCAAGGCAGACCAATTCCCTACTTTTTGACCATTTTGGATTCGTTAATGGTGTCCATTTTTCAAAATTCAACTCCCAGAAGGTGATATAGTCATTCAAAGAATAAAATGACTACAAAAAATGCACAAACACTCATCTTGAAGCTGACCAAAGACAATTATAATAATTGGTGTATCAGATTGAAGGCATTTATTGGCTCACAAGAGTGTGTAGAGATTACAGAATATGGTTATGATGAAACAGATTCTAAAGAAGCAGAAGATTCTTTACAAGAGGCGCAAAAGCAAGTCCTCAAAGCCAATAGAAAGAAAGATAACAAAGCCAAGACCATCATTTATCAAGGTCTTAATGAAGCCACATATGAGACCATCAATTTCGCAGAAATGTCAAAAGAAATATAGGAGGCTCTCCAACAAAAATACAAAGGTGCTGACGGAATAAAAAAAATTCATCTCCAATCATTACGAGGTGAATTTGAATCATTGTAAATGAAGTCCTTGGAAAATATTTTTGATTATCACACAAGAATTATGGTGATAGTCAATCATAAGAGAAGAAATGGAGAAGCCTTCATAGATGCTTGGATTACTGGGAAAATTTCAAGATCTCTAGATCCAAGATTTGATTATGTTTGTTGTTACTCATTTTTTGGCCCTATGTGCTGAAGATGGTGTGTACCCCTTTTAAACCGAGTGCAAGAGTTTAGCTTATGTTTGCTGGAAGAATGATAAAAGCAGAGAAGAAAGAAATGTTTTTCGAACCATGTTTGAGCTATTTTCTACTCTCTTTATCCTCCCCCTTTGTTGCCAAAATCATTAGGTTTCTTAGACTGATTAAGAGTCTTCATAATGCTAAATTCATTCCTTCTTTATCTGGTCTTTAAGGTTGGATAAATCCCTCAGAATTTACACTAAAAAAAACTAATTCTACTATTGTCGTAATTTTTTATTCCATCTTAGGCTTATTCCATATTAGTCCACATATCACAACACAACAGCAACAATAGCAATAATATTCATTTCTCTTTTACCATTCTTTTCTTTCTCACTTGCATTCCTCATTATTATCCTTTAATATTTTCAGCTCATTAGTAGCCCAAGTGGACATCATGAATTCAATTTTGATCACAGTTTATTTCTTTTTGAAGATCAAGACACGATGTTACACACTTTATGAAGGGCAAGAAAATAGATTCTGCCCTTAATATGGCTAAATTTCACCATTTTATCGACTTGGCTGAATCTACTAGCAGGGGTGACAACTTGACCTCCCCTTAGATTTTTATTTGTATCTGAAGTTCCAAAACTCCAAATTAGGTAGGGTCAGATTCGTTGGAAAGCTAACACTCCCAGCTACAACTTCTATGAAAGGACCTTCCCTGGATTCTATCTTCTTCATATCTGAACTCCCTTAGGAATCAGGGTGACGAACCTACCCTGTTTCGTCAATGGGCAAGGTATCTCTATTTTTTTTTCTCCAATCCCTTCTTCCTCATTAGATATAGCCATGCCTTCACCTTATACATGGCAAGCCATTCATTGTGACCTCCCAAGGTCATTTATACCAAGTTAATTAATTCATTTCTACTTTGGTCGAACCTACCCAAAGGAACGAAGGGTTCCTGTTCCTTATAAGTGATGCATTTATTTTTTCTAATTAGCAACCACATTATAACAGTACATCTTAAATAATTAAGCAAGGAAATCATAAGTTCTCCTCCTCTCCTTTCTTCCCCTCTCGTGGTCGGTCACCTTGCATCTATTCTCTCTCTTTTTTTCTTTTGTTTTTCATTGCACCCCTCCACATTCAAGACCATTTCTTTCACTAATTTATGCATCAAGAATACTCAACCCACCAGAATTTCTCTTCCCTACCTAACTTGGCTCTTGGCTGAAACATGCTTAAGGGAACCAAGGGTTCCCTTCCTCTCTTTTATGCATAATTTCATCTCTTAAGGCAACTTAAACTATTTTAGTCCACTTAATTCCAATCATTTCCGCATTTCCCTAATTTTTTTTACTCAAGAACCCTAATTTTTCAACTTCAAATTACTACACAATTCTTAATTGAATCTAAATAGGCTTTCATAATTTGTTTAGAACTACATGTTGGGAATTTTGCTCCCCCTTGCACGGACCAGTGGTGTTCTGATAGTTGTCCATTGGAGGCTTAGCACACTGACATAATATTTAACGTGGTTCGGCAAACCGCCTACATCCACGGGAGAAGTCAATATTATTAGAGATAGATAGAGAAAGGATTACAACACACATGGAGGAGGAGGATCACTTCACTCAAACTCAACTCCCATTGCTCTCACACACTGCTGTATATGGCAGTAGGGCTGCTGCCCTTGGCAGCCACTCCACTTTCTCTCCTCTTCTCTCTTGTTCTTCTACTGCACTCTCTCTCTCATTTTGCTCTCTAACTTATGCCTCTATTTATAGGCATGAATGGTAAGACAACTTGGCCATAAATTATGGCACTAATTGTGGCAGCACATGAGTTGTACCATTTTGTCAATGGTTGGTGCAACTTGTTTGACAATACCCACCTACCATTGTTAGCCTTTGGACAATAGCATCCCTCTTCTTTAGAGTAGGTTGCAGATGCTTTTTTTATGATTGCTGCATATTAATTGCAACAATCCTAACAATCACCCCCTTTGCCATTCATATGGGCAATTGTCATCTTGCTTCTTCAGTACATGTTTGCATTCTGCAGCTTTTCCAAGCTTACTATTCTGAGAGCGTTTGTGGTCAAGTTTACAAGTACTTGCCAAACCTTGCAATCACTAGAGTTACCAAAGCACACCCTTGCTCACACCAAAGGATCACTTCAACCAGATGGTCTCCCACATCACATCTGAAGAATGTTAACGCTTGTCTCTGGGACATAACATTCTCCTTCGAGCGTATCAACCATGCTCGGTCCAGAATGATTTATCAAGCCTTACACTAAGGCTTACAACACCCCCTCAAACAAAAATTTCTCTTTCCAAGTGTGACAATCATTATTTGAGTATCTCAATATGATCACAAGCTCACCACTCTTCCAAGAGTCTACTCATCTAGGAGTTACGTCTACCCTCTGTTCCACCCTAGGAACCACATCTTACTTCTCCGTGAGTCTCCCGCTCTTAGTCCCAAGAGTCCAGGTAGCTCTCCACCTTTAACCATGGGAGCAACCCATTAAAGGTTGATCCATATCTGTCTTCATATTCTGAGTATTACAATGCCATTACCGAGCTCACCACCTTGATAAGAGTCAACTTATTCCCGGAACCTGCACATGCCCTCTGCTCATATCATGGCCCTCACACCTTCTCTCTAAGGTGTCTTCACCTTTCATAGGCGGTCGCATCCTCCTTCAGCTGAGATGCTTCAAAGTGGCTCCAAGATTCTCTACCATCATGTGGACTTGGGAGAGATCACTACCACTGATCACATAGAAAGAGAGAGTTGTGGTACACTCCTCGTAATCCTCCATCTCAATTTCCATGTTTGGAGCTTCTGCGTCTTTCATCACTGTGCTTGACAGCTCCACCTACACCAACTCTCTTTGGTGTCTTCACCTTTCATCATAGGCAATCGCCTTTTATCACAGGAATTTGCACCCCCTCAATTAGGTGCCTCTGCAACAGCTCATGTTTCCATCCTTGCATGCATTGGAAAGGTCTTCGCCTATTGCCTTTATCAAGAGCACAAGAGACTTCCTATTGTACAACTTTTCACACAGTCTCTGCTACGAGCTTCATCTGGGAACACTTCTTCTCCTTGCACCTGTTGTCTCATTATAGTACCTCATTGTATCCTTCAGGTACTCCTACACAATCTCTGTGTGCTCTCGTGCAATTTCTGTTCTCCAGATTTCTTCCTATTCTTTGCTTTTATGTTTGACAGCAGCTCATCCTGTCACAACACCTATCCAAGTCAAAATAGGGTGCCAATCTTTATCCCCTTGATATATTTCTCTTCCATTATCATGGTCTTCATCAATTCTCCCTTTGAGAAATCATAGTCACCGAATCTAACTTCTTTGGAGAAATCACCACTCCATCAGATCCTTGAACATACGGAACCCAACTGTTCCTTTAT
>Ga0325414_1003857_pt1 | contig 15655 bp, 13 predicted proteins | sample PopdelMetagenome_8_FD_206183 | JGI IMG/M metagenome (GOLD analysis project Ga0325414, IMG submission 206183) | Populus deltoides microbial communities from Bellville, Georgia, United States - Leaf-PdKOR-R3 | ecosystem: Host-associated > Plants > Phyllosphere > Phylloplane/Leaf | place: USA...
AAGAGCATGATCTTGATCTGAACACCAAGATGCCTAAATACATGGCAAATGCCTCCTTTTATAGGCCAAAATTCAGAACTATTGATTTGTTGACTAATTGATGAATGGGTGGCCACATCTTGACTTGATGACAATTCTTATCTTCTTGTCTGCCAAAAACGTCATTGATAACGTCATAATTTGAACAGCCTTCAATCATGAAAGTTCTAGGAAATTGTCTCATCTTTCTAGGGTAAACATTTGAGATCATTTGGACTTCTAGAACTCGAGATATGGGCTGAATACTGAACAGTGTCTGGGCTGCAGGACAGATTCAAACTTCTTCGTTGTTGCTATAATTTGGCCTTGAAAATGGCCTTGTTAAATCTTGGGCTCTCATGAAAGTTGTAGGCCTATGTCTTACCTTTCCATCCATATAAAGTAGACCTAAATCCGATATCTACAGCTCCAGATATGAGCCAATTACCGAACAATGTTCCAGTTTGGACTGCACCAACGTCTCTTTTCTAAGTTTGGCCATCTCTTTGTCCTTTCAGTTTCAGTACTTTAACTCATCAATCCATTCTTTCATTTATGTGATAGGCCTGCATTTAAGATAAACACTTACCATAAATTAAAGGTATCTTATATTATTAGATATGTTATTATAAAACATGTTTTAGTTAAGGAGTTATTGATATTTCAAGTGCAAAATGATGATATAAAACCTTGATAAAAATGCACTTTTAAGTACTAATCAATATGCATGGAGCATTGAATGGACTACAATCTTTATTTCTTAGAGATTATCCTTATGTTATGTACATTGCTTTGCTCACCAACTACAATTGGCATAATTGCAGCAGCTGGAAATGAGATTTCTATTTGGTTATTTTTCTCAAAATTGACAACCATTATCAACCTTATTTGTGCTTCTCCCAAACGTCATACCGAGTTACATTATGCTCAGGCTATAGAAATTGCACATATGGTAGCTACTGGAGAACGTGAGACTGGTAGAGGGGCTAATCAAATTGGTAATTTACATCGAAGTGGAACTACTCGCTGGAGCTCTCATTTTGATTCTATTTGCAGCTTAATAGATATGTATGGTGCAACTATTACTGTGCTTGAAAGTATGGTTCAAGAAGGGTCTTCTAATTCTATACGTGGAGAAGCTGGTGGTTGTTTGATTGTGATGAAATCTTTTGAATTTATATTCATCTTATATTTGATGCATAAAATAATGGGGATTACTGATTTACTTTGTCGAGCTTTGCAGCAAAAATCTCTTGACATCTTAAATGCGATGGATCTTGTATCAACTACTAAAGCATTGCTTCAAACTTTGAGAGATGCCGGATTTGATCTTCTCCTTGCAAATGTGCAATTTGTTTGCACAAAATATGAGATTGACATACCACATATGAATGCTTCGTACAAAAATGCTACAGGTCGTTCATGTCAACAACAAGGTTCAGTGACAGTTTACCAGCATTATCATTATGATATATTTAACTCAACAATAGATTTTCAGTTGGAAGAATTAAATTCTAGATTCAATGATGAGACAGTGGAACTCCTTGTACTTAGCTCTGCTTTAGAACCTAAAGACAACTTTAAATCATTTAAAGTTGATGCTATTTACAAGCTTGCTGAGAAATTTTATCCTGAAGATTTCAATGAACAAGAGATGTATTATTTGAGATCTCAGCTAGAGCATTATCAGATTGATGTGATTCATCATGAGAGCTTTCAGAATATGTCTACTATTTCTGAATTATGTCGAGGATTAGCTGAAACAAATAAGTCACAACACTATTATTTGATTGACAGGTTAATTCGTCTTATTTTGACTTTGCCTGTTTCCATTGCCACTACAGAGCGGATATTTTTAGCTATGAAACATGTTAAAACTATGCTTCGCAATAAAATGAAAGAGGAGTTCTTAGCAGATTCTAAGATGATTTACATTGAACGAGAGCTTGTTAAAGATATTGATTCGGATTCGATCATAGATGAATTATATTCTACAAAACATCAAAGGGTGCAACTTTGATAGTATAATTTATTTTTATTTTTATTTTGAATTTTATGTACTTTAAATTTTAAATTTATATATTTTATGTTATGTAATTGAATTAAAACTTTATTATTAACTTGACAAAATTATATATCCGAATGAATAATTGATTTTAAAAAATAATTTATGTATATTTATATAATAGTCTAAGATAGAAAAAATTCCTGACTCCACCCCTAGCTGCGGACTTTTCTATACAAGAATTCAATGCGAGTGATCGTAAGCAAACAGTTGAGGATTTCAAGCTGGATCAAGCCAAACCTCTGTGAAATGAATTAAAATGCGTGCTTTTTAATTAATCCTCAAGGAATAAAAATCCAAAGCCAATAAAAAAGAACCATCAGTATTCATGTTAAATTATGGAAACATACAACACAAACTTCGAGTTGCCTCAACAATTTAAAAAGCTAGACCACATAAGATTTCAAGTATATACTATAACATCCATTCAAGTCCCGTGGTTTTTGTCAAAGGTGTAACAAAAAGATCTACGCAGAAAAGAAGTAAAAGAGCTGCTACCAGCGACTGTTTTGGAAAATGATACGTACTGGAACAGTGAGAAGGGGCTTGTCCTCGCACCCCAAGCAACGCAAAAGAAGCAACCAATTACATGGAAACCTTAGAGACATGGTCAGCCGTCTAGCTAGCCTTATGTAAAATGTATATGTCAGCAGTTTAGCAAGACATAAATGAGAGAGCTTGAAGTATATAAATTGATGGTTGCCATTTAAAATAACATGTCACTTAAGATGCTAGTACTGGAATGCATGAGCCAAAAAACCCATGGAAGGGCTGATAAGAAATTCATAAGAGAGTTGAAGAAACACAGGAACAAAAGCCATGGCTGGTTTAAAAATACCCATAAGAGAAGCCTTTCGCAAGAGTGATCAGGAATTACAGGCCAAACTTTATAGCAATTTGATGTTCTTGTCAACAAATGAACAGGCATGTTAAACCAGCATGGAAAGACTTGGATATATCAAGGAAAAGATTCTGGCAGCAAGCAAGAATATTGACCAAAAAAGCGCATGTAGGTTATGACATCGGATGAATAATGCAAACAAATATGGGAATGAATCGCTTCAATGAAATCGAATAACACTAGCAGTTGAATAAATAGCAAACAAAGGTCAAAGCGTGCTGTCAATTAATGAAAAAAAAAAGGTGTAAAAACACAAAGAAAATAAGAACGCAAAAGATAAATCGCAACTGGGCAAATGAAAGTGTTATTGATGAAAAATACATTGAAGTTGGATTGGTTGGGCACATGCAGCTTGGAAAAAGATATGTGTGAACAATGAATTACCACAGTACTATGAAAAGACGTTACAAATAAAAACCACTTGTTATTGCAAGTAAGCATAATACAGGCAATTATACAGGCAGGCCGAGAAAGTTAAAATTAAAAAATTCATGCCAAATGAAGTGGAGTCGTGCAAGAAAAAAAAGGCTAAAGCAAAAATATCTACAAAGGCTAAACACGTGAGTTATGAGTGTTTATATTGGTAGAAAGAAGGGTGCTAGTATAGCTAGAGCAAAAACCAATCAACAAACTGTTAAAGGTGCTGATACTACAGTATTAAAAGATAATATTCAAGATTATGTAGTTTTTTTTATTACCTTATATATATTATGTCTATTACCTAGTTTAGATGATCATGTAATTATTATTTATTTTCGTCATAACCAAGGATAGAATCAAATTTAGTAATTGTCATGTTAGGAACTGATTCTAATCTATATATACTTGTAACTCTGTCATCAATAAAGGTATGATTGAGATATTATACTTATCTAAATTTATGATCATCTTAAAACATTTCGATGAGATAATGGCTTAGAATACATGTCCAAAGACATGATACATTATTTATGTTATAATGGCATATTCAATCAGACTAATTGTGTTGGTACACCACAATAAAATGGAGTCTCTAAAAGGAAAAATCATGATCTGCTTGAAAAAACTCGTGCTATAATGTTACAAATGCACGTTCTAAAAGGGTTTTGGTCATACGATGTTCTTACAGTTGTCTATCTCATAAATTATTTACCTAGCCGCGTGCTAGATTTTAAATCTCCTCTTGAGGTTTTGCAGGTTACAAGTCCCAAATTAGCACATCTAAAGGTATTTGGACGCTCATGTTTTGTGCACTTACCCTCATCAAAACGGGTCAAGCTTGACTCCAGAGCTGTTTAATGCATTTTCTTAGGGTATTTCAAACACAAAATGGATATAGATGTTATCATCCCTCACAAAAGAAAATGTATGTATCAAGAGATGTTACATTTACTGAAGATGCTCTTTATTACCCTGCCACAGGTCAAGAAGAGGATGATTTAAACTTGTTTCCACTGCCTGGTTCCAGTTATTATGATCAAGATGTATGTTCTCTGCCACAACAGGTTCGTGAAGTTGGAGTTTAGCCTGGTTTTAATCAATCTCCTTCCACCACTGTTGAGGATTTTTTGGGTGCATGTCTAGCACTTGATGTTCTTCAACTAATTATAAAAGCCCCTGTTATTCAAGGTGATGAAGTTCCAAGAAGAATGTCTTACAGAACCCGTCAGCCTTCTCCTAGATTACAAGAGTATGTAACATATATTGTCAAGCATCCAGTCTTTAAAGTTCTGTCATATGATAAATTGTCCCAAATCACAGAGCATTCCTCACCTCCATCTCTGAAGAACTGTGTGGCAGCAGGCTATGATAGAAGAACTATGTGCACTTGCTGATAATCATACTAAGAGCACCATGTCGCTTCCTGCAAGTAAACATGCAGTTGGTTGCCGCTGGATTTTCAAAAAAAAAATCAACTCAGATGGAACAATTGAAAGGTATAAAGCTCGGCTTGTAGCTCAAGGGTTCTCGTAGAAATTTGGAATCGACTACAAGGAAACCTTTGCTCCAGTTGAAAAAATGACTATTGTTCGTGTCTTGTTATCTGTGGCAGTTAATCGGGGCTGGTCATTGTATCAAATGGATGTATGCAATGCATTCTTGCATGGAGAACTTGAAGAGAAAGTGTTCATGAAGCTACCCCCAGGACATCCACAGAGTCACTCTTATAATCTGGTCTGTAAACTTTATAAATCCATATATGGATTGAAATAGAGTCCACGAGCATGGCATGCCAAATTAAGTGTTGCTTTAAAGACACTTGGTTTCACAAGAAGTAATGTTGATTCCTCATTGTTTATTCAATAAAATTCTGCAGACAAGCTAATTGTGCTTGTATATGTAAATGACTTAATTATTACAAGAAGTAATGAAACCTCTGTTGTAAAATTGAAGACTAATCTGCGGCAGCAATTCTCCATTAAAGATCTTGGGAAGGTGAAGTATTTCTTTGGGATAGAAATGGCTACTTCAAGCAAGGGTGTTTTTCTTAACCAACAAAAGTATATTCTAGACATGCTACAAGATGCTGAAATGTTGCATACCAAGCCAGCTATTATACCTCTGGACAGCAAGATGCAGCTGGATTAATTAAGCAAACCTCTCTTGACATTCACTACTTATCAAAGGATTGTTGGAAAATTAATTTACTTGACTATCACTAGACCATACATTACATTTGCTGTTAGTTTATTGAGTCAATACATGCATGCTCCTATAGCTCAACATCTTGACATGATGAAGCGTATTATACGATACTTCAAAAGGGACTATTGATCGCGACATTATTATGACACGCAATGGACATACAGATATTACAAGATACACAGATTCTGATTGGGCAGGAAATGCATTAGGTAGACGTTCTACCACTAGATATTGCATGTGTATTGGAGGTAATTTAGTGTCTTAGAATAGCAAAAAACAACAGGTGGTCGCGCGTTCGAGTGCTGAAGCTGAATATCACGCAATGACATCTGCTTCATGTGAATTAATTTGGCTCAAGAATCTACTTGCAGATCTTGGTTTTTTCTTTCATACACCTATGATCTTATTTTATGACAATCAAGCTGCCATGCAGATTATTGTTAATCTAGTGTTTCATGAATGCACAAAACGTCTCGAAGTAAATTGCAATTACATTTGCCAACAGGTTTAAGCTAAACTTATTCAAACATTCTATGTGCGCACCCATGACCAACTTGCTGACGTGTTTACCAAAATCCTACCATCTGGTCAGTTTCATCATTTGCTCAGCAAGCTTGGATTAGTTAATCCACTAAATCCAGCTTGAGAGGGAGTCTTAAAGATTATAGTATAAGTTATAGATCCTTATAGATATTGCAGATACTGAAGATTAATGGTGCAGATACTACAGATACTGAAGATTAATAGAGTAGATAATGCAGTATCAAGAGACAATATTCAAGATCCTGTAGTTATTATATTACCTTATATATGTTATGTCTATTACCTAGTTTAGATGATCATGTAATTATTATTTATTTTCTTCATAACCAAGGACAAAATCAAATCTAGTAGCTGTCATATTAGGAACTGATTCTAGTCTATATATCCTTGTAACTCTGCCATTAGTAAAGATATGATTGAGAGATTATACTACTCTAAATTTCTACATAAAGTAATGCAAACAGGAGCAATGTTTAATATCAAATAGAGGTTAGTTAAATAGACAGTTAGAAAAGAAGCATGTGTTAGTTATAAAATTTGTCTTGTCCAAACATGGTAGTATGGTGGTTGAAAACATGTCTAGAATCATGCCGATATAGATCGAAAAAAATTTAAAACACCAAAAAAAAAACAGTAAAAGTTGATCTAAGGCTTTCAAAAGCCCACCTTGTTTTTGTCTTGTAATAAGACATTGAATGAAACATTTCAAAGCAAATAAATGCAAAAGAAACATAAAAGAGAGGAACCTGTGCATACCTATGCATCGGATGATTTGTTAAAGTATATGCCCTATATATGTGGTATTAACTTTATTCACACACACACACACACACACACACACACATATATATATAAAGATTTATTTATCTTTAATATTCATCAAATATTGATTAACTAATTTAATATTTGATTAATAAAAAAAGTTGTTATAATTATGAAATTCTATTGCATCAAAACATTATTCCTAAAAATTACTGGTCAATGTTCTATTAAGATTGGACATTAATTAGAATTATTGAAACTGATACATATTATATTATATCCTTTATGAAATAAAGTAGTTGTTCTTATAAACTGAGATATAAGAGATACCTAGAACTAATATATAAATGCTTATCGGATGACATATACACTGAACTAACCCGCGTGAAAATTTCATATGAAAAGATCACTTGTGTCTATGAAAAGGCTCACATGACGGTTATGTAAGTGATCATTAAACTTGAGATCACTAAGTTACCTTATATAGGGAGTGTTATTTTTTTTATCATCCTACTATATGTTGTATTTTTTTTATCATCCTACTATATGTTGTCCTAATCAAGGGTAACAAATAGATAGATATTGAGTATAACATGAACTATATGAAAGTATTTAAGTAATCAAGAGAGGATTCATCACCTTTGGTGAAATAGAAAAAATATATCATTTATTCTTAAATAGTATTTATTGTAAATCCTTATGTAAGGTGGAATGAGATTTGAAAAGAGTTTTAAATCTTATTCAAAGAATCAATTACTATAGTTTTGAAAACAAACATGATTTAACAGAGTAGACACACTTCATGCTATAATTTCTAAATTAAAAAATTGTTGATAAAAGGATAACAATTACACTGAGAAAATAGTCACTAAAAGATTAAGTCAAACCACTTATGACTTTTCTAATATTTAGGGGATCATGACAGGTTACTAGGCATCATACTTGATCTTTAAATATAAATCAATCAATTGTAAAATTAATAATAAATTAATTTATTTAATCCTATTTTATTTACAATTATGATTTATATTTAGGTCAACTTATTAGGGATCATAATGGGTGAACACATAAGAATTATTGGTTAGAAATTAAAATGAAATGATTAATCAAGTGTGACTTGATTATAAATAAATTTTAGAAATTGAAGACTAAAGTGTAATTTATATAGGGAATTACAATTCTAGACCTAGAAAAAATAAATAGCGACTTGATTAATAAATTTATAAAGCCTAAAATAATATATATGATATTATTTAAGAGGCAAATTGATATTTTATCATTTAAAGAGCTTTTTAGGTTTTTTATAAATAGAAAGTCATGCCTCTTATTTCATATGTATGGTGAAAAAAGTGAGTGGAGTACAATACTGAAATACCTAAAAAAAAAAAAAGGTAGCACTCTAAAGTATACCAATCTCTCTCTTCTAAAATGGTTTAGGGGATTTCTCACTAGTGGTTCGTGTAGATTACAATTCAAGGTCAAATAATTGAACGACTTTTGGTTTGTGACAACCTAGCATTTGAAGCAAATATTCAAAGCAAAAAACAACATTTGATGTTTAGGTAATTGACACGATCAAAAGATTGATGTCTTATCTCAAGTACAGGAGTATCGAAATAATAAATAACTCGGCAAGATCGGGGTCGAACCATAGGGAGGTGAACTATATAAAATTATAAACAATTGGACGACTTTTGGTTTGTGACAACCCAGCGTTTGAAGCAAATATTCAAAGCAAAAAACAACATTTGATGTTTAGATAATTGACACAATCAAAATATTGATGTCTTATCCCAAGTGCAAGAGTGTCGAAGTAAGAAATAACCTGGCAAGACCAGGGTCAAACCACAAGGAGGTGAACTATATAAAATTATAAACAACAAATGAAAAGGAGTTGAAGAGAACTTTTGAGATGTGATATTGATGTGAGTATTAATCAAAGATAAAAGCAATTGTCAAGTTTAGAGGATCCACTAATAGTATTAGAAATAAGTATGGTATAAACTCTTTTTATTAATCAACTGGAAACCACACACAAAGGAGGTTCCAATCAGATGATTTATCCTTAATAGTTCATTATAAATTTTTAACATGATCATATTAATTATCTTATTTTAGTAACACCATACTTTTAAATATTGTCAGGAATTCATGATGTTAACTTATGTTAACAACAAATCAAGTTCCTTTCATAGCATAGGTGTCGGTTATACCATATAGTAGGCTATGAAAGTGTCAAGTATTTGTTGTACCAAGGGTTGTACAACATAAATCTAGATTAATCATTTAACAAGCAAGGTATTAAGAATTAGTAAGATAAAAAGATAAGACATGTTAATAACAAACTTTCTTGGATATAAACATTGAAATCCATGTTGAGTTTATATTATACCTATTCTAACACCATTAGTACCCTTTTCACCTTAACATAATAAACTTAGCTAAATATAATGAAGAAGAAAAACATAAATAAACTAGATAAGAACATAGTTATAATGAAAAGCATAAACAAGAGATTAATGAAAGCAAAACTTAAACACTACAAAAATACAAAGAAAAAAAGCAAAAATATGATCTTGATCTGAACACCAAGATGTTTAAATGTATGGCAAATGCCTCCTTTTATAGGCTAAAATTTAAAACTATTGATTTGATGACTAATTATTGAGTAGATGGCCACCTCTTGACTTGATGACAACCATTATCTTTTTATCTGAACAAAACATCATTGCTAACGTCAGAATTTGAACTGATAGTCTTCATGAAAGTTTTGTGAATTTGTCTTAGCTTTCCAACAAAATAAGAATGAGCTCATTTGGACTTTTAAAACTCGAGATATGGGCTGAACACTTAACAATGTCTAGGCTGCAGGACAAATTCTGACTTCTCTTTTGTTGTTATAATTTGAACTTGAAGACGGCCCTTTTGAATCTTGGACTCTTCATGAAAGTTTTAAACCTATATCTTAGCTTTCCATCCACATAAACTAGACCTAAATCCATATTCTACAGCTCCAGTTATGATCCAATAACCGAATGATGTTCCATTTAAATTGAACCAACATCTCTTCTTTAAGCTTAGCCCTTTCTTTGTCTTTTCACTTTCAATAGTTAAACACATCAATCAATCCTTTAAATTATGAGATATGCTTGCATTCAAAATGAGCATTTACCATAAATTAAAGATATCTTATGTTATCAGACTTATTATTATAAAATATGCTTAAGTTGGGGAATTTAATGATACTTTAAGTACAATATGATGATATAAAACCTTGATAAAAAGTGCATTTTTAAGTACTAATCAGTAATCTTCACATAAAACCCTAAAACAACTCTATATTTGTCTAATGGGATCCTTAGGACTCCTGAAAAACTTTAAATTTACCATTTTCACTATGTTATATGTTTTAGGAAACCCAACATGATATTATTGTATGTATTTTCTTTCGAGGTGGAGGCAAAAAATCATGGCTTGATTGTGAAGTCATGTCTTTGCTGAGGGAGTTTTGAAGCTCTGAACTAAGAACATTATAGAGAAAAAAAAGATAAGAAAATGGAACGAAAATGAATTTGGCAATCAGGATATGAAATTGCTGCATTTTCAGAATCATCTTTAACAATTGGAAAAGGAAAGGGGTAATCATTATCTAACTTAGCAAGAGATCACATAATTACAGGGACTAAGCTTAGAGCATTGGGAAGTAAGTAAATATGTTGAAGCAATTTGGAGACAAAAGTCTAGACAGAATTGGTTAAGACTTGGAGATAAAAACACAAAGTTCTTTCATTTGACAACAAATATCATAAGAGGAAGAAACTACATTACAAAGATTCATTACAAGGAGGTCACACACTACTCCACATGCCATTAAAGGTGCTGCTATTATTTATTTTTCAAATATGTTCAAACAATTAGACTCTACAAAGCTAAGGATGGGTTCAACAAACTTACTTTTGCTCAGGCTATTGAGTAGAACAAAAGGTTACGATGGAAGAAGTTAGAAAAATAGTGTGCAATTGTGATAGTTCAAAGGCACCTTAGCCCTAACGAGTTCACATTTTGTTTTTACAAAAAAAAGCATGGCCATTGATTAGGAATGAGATATTTGAATGGAGTCTAGATTTTTCAAACTTGGAAAATTGCCTAAAAGTATTAACATTTCTTATATGACCTTAACACCTAAAAAAGCATAACCAATAACATTCTATAAGTATAGACCAATTATTTTCATTCATGGCTTGTACAAAATTATTGGTAAATTGCTCTCAGAGTACAACTCTTATCAATCCATATCAAACAACTTTCATATTAGAAAGACAAATTTTAGATGGCTTTATGATAAATAATGAAGTAATCAATGGAATCAAGAGAGGTGATCAAAATAGGTTTCTTCTAAAAGTGGATTTCAACAAAGCTGTTGAATCTGTTAACTGAGAGTACTTAGAAGAAGTAATGCAGTATATTAGGATTGGAATCAAATGGCTATCTTTAATTCACAAATATATTTTAGGATCTCAACTGGCCATTCTCATTAATGTTTTTCCAAGCTAAGAAGTTAGAGTTTAATGTGGTCTACGACAAGATGATCCTCTCTTTTCATTGTTGTTTGACATAGCAATTGAAAGGCTATCAGTTCTATTTCAAAGGGCTTCGTTTATAGAATACTTTAAAGGTATTGATTTTGGAAATGGAAAATTTCTCAGCCACCTCCAATATATAGATGACACTTTGGTGTTTATGCAAAATGAGTACAACTCATTAATTCATGTGAAAAGGTCTTTGAGGTGGTTTGAATTGGCATCATACTTGAAGGTTAATTTCTATAAAAGCTCTTTAGTGGCTATTAAGCTTAATAATAATTATATAGCTAGTATAGCAAATGCAATATACTTAAATGGGACACATTATCGATCTGATACTTAGGACTTTCTTTGGGTACAAACCCGAGGAGACTTTCCACATTTGCATTTAAACTAAATAATGGCTTTTAGAGAATTCTTAAACACTCAATGCATAAAACAACAACAACAACAACATAATGGAAAGGGAGGGATGTGTTCATTGAGTTATACCCTCTCAAAGTTAAATGTTTACCTTATTTAATGATGTTGCTTTCTTGGTATCTTTTCTTGAGTTATGATGGCAACTATCGATTAGTAGAGGGGAAGGAAGATGATGGCACCGTTGAAATGTTACTGACAGGACTATTGTTATTGTTGTTGTGGTGATAATGGAATTGAATAAAGGATTGATGCAGGTGCTTAGAGAGGGGTACAAAGATGGAAGTTCAACTTACTAGTGAAAGGCAGTGTGGGTGTGTATCTAAGAATGGGTAGAGGGCTGGTAACAATGGTGAAGATAGGTGCAATTAAGCCTTAAACTTTGATTTTCTTGGAATTGAACCATTGATTTCACCAATTTGGCTTTTTAAAGTTTCAATTGTGTCCCTAATCTTCTAATTTTTGCATATTGATATAAATTAGGCCTCCAAACTTGATTTTCCTTTAATTGAGTCCTTGACTAACTCTTTAAAACCGATTAAAATTTAGATAAGTTCTTGAATTTAATTAATTCTTCCAATTTTGATCAAGTTGGATTTCAACCTTACACTTGTTTCAAATCAAGTCTTTCGTCAGCCCATCTTGTCAATATACCCTAATTTGTTATTCTTTTATTATTTTGGTTTTTTACAGCTCAAAGATTTATTTCCTCGTGTCTTGAAAATATTTTTGGATTTTTAATTTTTTTAGATTTTAAAATAAAAAAATATATTTTTTTTAAAAAAATTATTTGGGTCCAAATTCGGTTGTGACATATAGGTGGAAAACAATTTTTTTATTGGATGACATGACAGGTGTATAGAAATATATCTATATATAAATCTAGCGCGAAGGGTTCGAATAGTGGATTGGATGCAAATAGAAAAATTGAGAATGATTATGTTGATAAGTGTGACATATGTATATCTTGATAAGGAAATGATGCATAAACAAAGTTTTTATTATCAAATTATAATTAATTTTGAATATTATATATTGACTCCCTAAGAACCAAAAGGCAAGAAATTAATTTGAACATTGTGTTTGCAAGTTTTTTGATTCCTTATACTCTAGCTTAATGAAGGAAGATCAAAGTGTAAGAAATAAATTTTAATAATCTTGTATTTTTTTTAAAAAAAATACCTTGATTTTCTGATTTCAAGGCTCAAGAAAGCTATTTTACATGTGGAAATTATGCGATGTTACATAATATTTCATGACAACTTATTTTTGGAAAACCACCATAGAAATTATGGGTGGTTTTATAAATTTCTAGTTTTACTTTAGCTTATAAAAGGAGTGTCTTTCCATAAAGAGAGAGTGGGGGATCAAAAGAAAGAAAATATTCAGAAAAGAAAGAAAGAAAAATAGTAAACAAAAATGAGAAAAAAAAGAGAGAAAATAAGAGAAAAAATAAAAGCATAGGAACAAAGGCTGAAAAGAAAAGCCGGAAATAAAAAGAATATGAGCAAGAACATCCAGAAAAAGAAAGTTATATTTTGATTGAAAGGTATATCATTTACCCTTAATGAGATGGTATAGTTCAATGGACACACCCCTTCCTTTTAAATCTTTGCTTGAATGTTTAATGTTCATCCACCATAATTAATTATTGGTTTGATGAATAATGTATGTGTTTTAATATGTTTAATCATGTTTTGAAGTAATATGCATCTTTTGATGAATATATGTTATGGTAGACTGTTAATGTAAGGTTAATAGTCTATTTAAATGACAACAAAATCAGTTTCAATGGTTAGGGCAGTCCTTGGAATTTTGTTCGATTGAAAGTATATGTGTTGGTAAGCATGATTTATCAATATTGTGACCATTGGTTGTTACATGTTGAATTTTATGTTTATTCAAGTCATATTCATGATAATTTTGAATGAAATTGGGTGTTAGAATCAATGTAAAAGTGTAATGTGTTGAAGAAATCTATTTTGAAGTTTTATAGTAGCTATTGGTTTAACTGTTGCATTGTATTTTTATTCTTTTTTTTTTCTTGAGGCTTTAATAGTTCAAGGAAGTCAGTTGCTAAGTTTAAGCTATGTTTTCTGGGATTTGGCCATTGTTTTAGGTTTAAGGCATTTTTTGGATATATAAATTTGGTGTTCAAAGGATTTCATTTTGATTTCTTGCAAAATAAAATTATTGGCTTGACTTGTGTGTTTTGATCGAAGCCTATGCATATATATAAGTGTTCTCTTCTCCCTATTAATTCATTTGAGGTCTAGTTTGGATCAATCGATCCTTAATTCTTTTGAAGACCTGGGTTTATGCTTGAGGTTATTGGGTTTGATTCTTGGAATATTTTGCATATTGTTCCTTTTGAATAAGTCTTTAGCTTTAATTTTACATGGTTTAGCTCTATGTTCCTATAATTTTATGCAACCAAAAACCACCATTTCATCTTTGCAAATTATATTATGAACATGGGTTGTATTTAGGAAGCCCAGATCATATGACTAGGTTGAGCCTTTAAGATTTAAGATCGTAATTGGAAAAGTTAAAATTTATCAAAGAAAAAATGCATTTATAAAAGAAGATATATTTTCAATATTAAAAAAAGCAAATTAAGCTTATATTAAATAAAATAACCACCCTCTTTTCTCTCTCATTTTTTAACTTTTAATATTTAAGAATTATAAACTTATATATAAGATGTATTTCTATAATTAAAGGAAACAAAAATATAAAATATAATAAAATATATTTTAGCTTTAAAATGGATAGGTTTGAGCCATAAAGTCATGGTCCACTTTATTAAGACATGTTTGCTTTAACCAATAGACAAATCAATTGTTAGAAAAACACAACAGAGCCTTAATAATAATCAGATAAATTAACAATGCAGCTTACCTTAAATAGAGTGTGTCAGGGGTGATATTTTCTTTCATATACACAACTAGTTCCCTTATACAAACTCTATAGACCAATTAAGACTCCTAGTAACCAAAAACACTATATGGCGACTCCAAACCTTTAAACCATAAAATGACAAGAATTTGTTGTTCTTTCCATACCCAAATTCACTCCAGAAAGATGATCGTTGCAATGTCATACACGTATAACAACTAGAATATCATATAAACATACGGTACCTTGAATGAAGCATAAAAAAAAATTGAAATTGAAGATTTTTGTCATACGTATTATACTGTGAGAACATTTAAAAAGACATACTTCGAGGTTTCTCATCCATTACTAGAGGTTGTATTAGATCCTAGAGATGTAATTGTACTGCCCCTAAACCTGAAAAGCAGTGTGAGTTGACCAAGATAAAGTAAAAGAAAGAGAAGAAGGACCTAGTAATGTAAAAAAAAAAAAAAAGGGTTGCCACACTATATTGCAACAACATCAAACAATATGGCTATAATTCCAAGACATGCCAAAGAGACAATGTTGCCCAACTTAGTGGTGACGGTGGTGTTAGAGTATCCAAAAGTGTGAGATGATCAAGGGGTGTTGTTAGGAGATTTAAGGTATCAATAGTTGATATGAGAAAAACCATGGGTGCTATAAGAGGATCTATTAGTGCTGCAAGGGGATCCAAAGAATTAAACAATATTGGTAGAGCTAGTAGAAATAATGCCGGTACATTATCCTCTACATCCTTAACAGGAATATATATATATATATATATATATATATATATATATATATATATATATTATTTTAGAAATTTACATATAAAAA
>Ga0325414_1003859_pt1 | contig 15654 bp, 12 predicted proteins | sample PopdelMetagenome_8_FD_206183 | JGI IMG/M metagenome (GOLD analysis project Ga0325414, IMG submission 206183) | Populus deltoides microbial communities from Bellville, Georgia, United States - Leaf-PdKOR-R3 | ecosystem: Host-associated > Plants > Phyllosphere > Phylloplane/Leaf | place: USA...
TAATAATAATAATAATAATAATAATAATAATAATAATAATAATAAAAAGGTTTGCTATAAACAATTAATAAAGCCCCATCAATGATGACAATTTTTGTTTTTTGCGTTACACTCAAGAAATAATTTGATATGATTTAATATAAAAAATAAAATTGAATTATATAAGATAACAACATATAAAAATTAAATACTCAAATAATAAATAAATAAATACAATAATTAAGTCGTGCAATAAACAATCAAGATACTATAATTACATGGAGAATTCTTCTTTTTTTTTGTTTTGTTAATTTTGGATGAAAGCGAAATTATCATTGATAAACAAAGCTGGCAAGCAAATGATTCAAAAGGAGAATAATAGAAGTGCTAAGAATTAAAAGCAAGGTAATAAGTCCTCCTGCATATTTAAACCTTGTTTGGATATAATATCCGCTATGAAATTTCCTTTTCTATGTATATGGTGAAAAGAAATAGGACCTAGCTTACTGAGCAAGAGATATATGACATAGGAAAGGCTTGACTTCAAGAGCTTTCTTAAGAGCAAGAACCTCTACTTCATTTGACTCTATTATAACTGTGTTAGTCGAGAAAATGTTGATAAATTGATCATTATCTCTAAGCACCCCTCAAATCCAAGACACATTTGACTTTCCTAATGAAGAAACCATCAATGTTTCGTTCTAGAATACAAAAACTCGTCTCTTATATTGTTGTTGGCCAAATTCTAGTGTTGTTGGTCCGTCTCTTTATTCTTTCACAATCTCTTTAAAAGATGACATCCTAAGTAGACACCTAATAAATTACTCTATAAAAGATTAAGAAGTGGATACCATCCCAGTGAAGAGCCATTAAAAACCAAATCATTTCTAACTAATAAAATGAACCACAAAACTATATATAGAACTTGCAACCAAATCTTTCTCTACATATGGCCATGACTAAAGGTACCCTATTGTTGGAGAAGATCATCAAAAAAATTGGAATTACCTATGAAACAACAACTATAAAAAACCATGGACCATATAATCCAGACAATATGGCAATGGAGAAGTATAAACGAAATTGTTTCTTGAGCAATATTACAAAATGGACAGTATTTGTCATCTTAACCAACAAATCCAATATAAAGAAGTCAATCTCTGGTTTGTAGTCCCCTAATACATGTAAGAATATATAAAAAGTTTGTCACCTAGTTTTATAGTAACTAAGAACTCTAACTGGTCTTCAGAAGTTCTAGGTAAAGGGCTGGTTATATAATAGTAAAAATAACAATCACTCTTAACATTCTAACTAAAGTAAATTGCATTGTTGTTTATTTTTAATTATAAATATGTTTAATATGCTTACATACTAAGGTTTGCCTAAACTGTTATATACATGTGTTTTGCTACTGTAAAAGGTAAAAATAACCTAAAACAAAGATTTGAGATCTAGGCTCATAGACAAGGCCTAATTCTCACTTTTGCATCACGGGAATTGGACCTGAGAGGATTATGAACAAATGATAGACATAAATGTTGACCTTTGGGTCACATATTAATGTTTTATGTATTTTGATGACAACAATTAAATAAAAAAGAATTAATGATATGCTTGGATGAAATTAAATTTAAATAGTTCTATATGAAGATCACATCAATAAGCATAAGAAATTGAACGAAGAAATCCATCAATAAGTCCAAGATGCAAAACAAGTGAAGACTTAGTTCTTAAGGATTCATTTTAATGCTTATTGTTAAATCTTTATATCTTACTCAATAGCAAACTAAAATAAACTCATACACTTCATATTGTATGCATAAATAAAATTGATATACATTTAATCGGTTCAAATTTCACCAGGTTTGAAACTGTCAAAAGTAGTTTTTAAGCTGAATCGGTCGCTTATTTGGGCATGCCAAATAAACTGGCTAACCGTTGTTCATTTATGATAAACACTAGAAAATTTAACAAGAACTAGTCAACTGAATGATATGATCATTTGAATTGGTCGACTACTTTATCCGTCAAAGGCATTCTAACGATAAATGACTAGTTAATTTTGGAATATATATATATATATATATAGCTCTTTTTTATGCAAAATTAAAGGGTGGTTATGAACATACATGATATAAAAGCTATTCTAAAAGAAAAATCAACTAGAAATTATTAATCTTAACATACTCTAAGTTGTGCTAAATTAATTCTTTATATTTTAGCACAAGAATATAAAATATCACACTTATTACACTTACACACCTTCAATCATCCTAAGTAATATTGAGTGAGCTATAGAGATTATAGTTTTAAATTACACAATCTACTATTTGAGAGAGTGAATTTTGTTATAAACAAATCATAATTGTAAACACTTGAGAATTTGGATAAATTTTTGGCATTAATGAGGTATTGTCACCAAGTGAAAAATCTTGAAAAAAAACATCTTCAAGTGATGTAATTGGTGTGGATTCATCAAGGGCATTGTATTTTTCACTTGGATTAGTAATAGAGTACAATATTCAAGTATGGTTGGTACTTGAGATATGGATGTAGGCTTGTCGAACCACGTTAAAACCGAGTTTGCAATCTCTCTTCCCTTATCTCTTTACTTTAAGCACTTTAATTATATTGTTGGTTATTGTGTTATATGTGATTAATGTGTTTATTTGCATTATTTGATATAATTGATGGAACACTTAATTTATTCTTTCTTAGGTGTTATTGTTGCCTTAATCCTAGAACAACAATTGGTATCAGAGCTTAGTTCTCACATATATATATAAGTTTGGTTAGACTTGACTAGAATGACAACCACTAGCTATAATGTTTAAAATGAAATAGCATCTAACTCTAGGCCACCCTTCTTTTATGGAAATGAGTATGTCTATTGAAAGGATAAGATGATTATATATCTACAATCTATTGATTATGATTTATGGTTATCTATTGGAAATTGACCTTACAAGCCTTCTAAGATTGAAAATGATATGATAATTTCTAAACCTAGAAGTGAGTTTAATATAATATCATCTTGTAAAAGTACTAGGGATATATGACATGTTTTAAAAGTAACTCATGAAGATATTAATCAAGTTAAAGAATTCAAAATTGATATGCTTGTACATCAATATGAATTATTCAAAATGCTTCAAATGAATTCATAACTAGTATATTTACTAGAATGACAATTATCAATAATAGTTTGGGTGATCTTGGTAAGACTTATATTAATGTCGATATTGTGAGCAAAATTCTTAGGTCCTTACCAAAGTCTTGAAAAGCAAAGGTGACGACAATCCAAAAAGCTAAGGATCTCACCAAACTTCCATTAGAAGAGCTTATTAATTCATTAATGACTCATAGAATCACCATGAAAAAGTAATAACTAAAAGAGAAGCCAAAGAAAAATTTAGCATTCAAAACCGTACACCATGTTGGTTCTTGTGTTATATGTGCTTAGTGTGTTTATATACATTATTTAACACAATTAGTGGAACACATAATTCATCCCCTATGTGTTTTTGTTATCTTAATTCTAGAACAACAATAAGCCTTTTCAAGATTATATTGATTAAAATGGGCTCAAAAGCAAACCACTCATACTCAATGAGCCTATGTGAGATCTTATTAATCCAACCCAAATTCGCTTATCGGCCAGAGCAATGATATCCCAAAATAATAATACATGAACACATGATTATGGAAAACTTAAATTTAGATAACGAATGGATTGTTGTTATTGTTTTTAGAATATATATCTTTGTTATATATATAAAAAGACATGTTAGAAATATTTTTTAAACACTATAACATAGTGTATTAAATAATTTCATTATTAACTAATCAACACTCTAGGATAATGCCTAATGATTGTTCTTTTATCTTAAACTAGTCTATATAAATAATAAAAATATTAATACACCACAATATTGCAAAAAAGAGGATGTTTCAAAGATAATTGGAATACAATATAGTGATGTATTAAGCAATTTTATTACCCACCAATTACAATTCTAGGATAATGACTAGTGACGATTCATTTATTCTAAGCTGATCTATGATTAATAAAACTATCAATACATTGTAGTATTGTAAGATAAAAGATATTTTAAAGATAGTTTAAATACAATAAAGTAATATATTAAGTGATTTATTTACTCACCAATCAAACTTTCAGGACAACAAAAAGTGACAACTTATTTATTCTAGGTTGGTTAGTGAATAATAACACCATTAATGCATTATATTATTTTAAAATGGAGGACACTTTAAAAATAGTTTGAATACAATAAAGTAATGTATTAAGCGATTTCATTACTCATTAGTAAACACATAGGATAACGACCAATGACAGTTTATTTATCTTAGGCATGTCGATGAATAATAAAACCATTAATAAACCATAATATTACAAAAATAAAAAAACATTTTTGAATATTCTGAATACAATAATGTAATGTGTTAGGTAATTTCATTACCCACCAAGCAAATCTCTAGGACAACGACCAATGACGATTTATTTATCCTAAGTGGGTTTATGAATAATACAATTATTAATATAAAATTACGTATTAAAACCATCAACACATAACACAAGTAAAAAACAACATGACAAATAATTTAGAAACACCACAATATAATAATTCAAAAACACATCAACACACATCAAATTTCACATTGAGACCAAACTAATACGCCTTGGATAAACCTATTTCAACTCAATCCTCTTAACCATATCACGGGGTATTGATTCTGACCTTATTCCCCCACAAAAATAAATTTCTTAACGGCATCAAATCCATAGAGTTGCCACATAACAGTGTGGACCCGACACTTCAAATATCACAAATATTCGCAATAAAACACAGTCAAATAAAAATCATTCATAATAAGCACCTTTTTGTCACAAAAATGCAACAAAGTGCTAAAAATTATTCAAAAATTCACTAAGGTTCAAAATCAACCTTTTAAATTCATTGGGATCACTCAAAAGTTGTCAGGATAGTGGGTGGACAGTGGCAATTCTAGACAATGCTGGTCTATGGGACCAAGCACCACCACTATCACAACATGTAGGACCATTGACCTTTGTTCTTTATAGCACTCTTTTGGTTGATCAAGAGCATCTTTACCCCCCTTTCTTCTTATATCGGTAATGAGACTAGTTGACACTCGAGGAAGATTTGGCCACAATAAGTTTCATAACCCATTTTTACCCACATTTATGTTTCAAAATTTTAAAAAAATCTTTTAAAAAATAGAAATAAAAAAACCAAAAGTATTTTTTTAGGTTGATTGGACAAATCCTTTTGGAGTATTACTAGAAAAAAAATAAACTTTCAAAAGGTGTTATAGAATTGAAATCAGTTGCAATTGAAGGAATTAAAATAAAAAGGACTAAAATAGCTAATTGGGCATAATTTGGGAGGTTCAATTAACCCAATGGAAGGCTCAATTAAATGATTTTCAACTTTTATAACTGATTTGAACTTTAATTAAAAGAATTTTGCAATTTAAGGGTTTTTTTGAAAAGTAAGGAAATTAAAAGGTCATTCTCAGGATTGGCTAAGGGACACAAATGAAAAACTTTAATCATTTGGCTTTGATCCGGGTTTTGATTATAAAATTTTAAACTTCAAAACTACTAATTTTAAAAAGGCAGTGGTTTAAAAGTACTAATTTGAGATTTAGCCTAATCACACACTATCATTTTGATGACTATATATATATATCCCTGCAACACCTCCCTGTCTTTTTCTCCAAAAGATCAAAGTGTGATCAAACCCTACTAGATGTCCTATAATTCTATGAAACCCTTACTATCATTTTCAATAATTTAAGAGTCGATTTGAGCTGATTGTATTATCATCCTCTTTTAACTTTAACATCATTTGCTAAAACTTGTGAACCTTCAAGAGTTTTGTGTCATTTTTATGGTTTATTTGCATCCTCAATAATTTTATTGCTAATCACTACAACAGAGTAAGCTCTCTCATACACTACCTATTTGTCCTTTAGCCTCTTTGCAAGTGTTTAAGGGTTTAGATTTAGCGGCTTTGATCTAAGGGCCCTATTTGATTCATATTGGTGTTTGAGTCAATATTTGTGTCTTTATATAAGAACCAAGGCCATAAAAGAAGAAAAAAAAGGAGAGAGACACATGAAAAAAGAAGAAGAAGAAAAAAAGATAACAATTAGTTTTTTAAGAAAAACATTTGAGAGAGCATTTAGACTTTAAATATCAGGGATTTTTTTGGTACTTTTGTAGTTTTTTTTTCCATGTAGTGAGATTACAGAGGAATCTAAATGACCCCTCTGAGGAGATCTTTTATTACTTGTCCCAAACAAGTTATTGCTTCATTATTTAGGTATACCTCTTTTTGGTTATTTTGGCATGTTATGCTTTTAAACATGCATCTTGTGTTTGATTTTTTTAAAAATAGTTTTTTCTACTTGTTTGAGGTTATTTATAGTTCTGTGTGTATCCCTTGTGTCTCCTTCCATGTGTATTTGATGGTTTTTAATCCATTGCATTGATTTAAGCCTTTCTTTTAAATGTTTATGGTGTCTCTATGTAAAAGACACTGCTATTGTTTTATGTCTGTTACTACAACAAAAGTGATTTCCTGTTAAGTGTTGTTGAATCTCCTGTGGATGACATTGATGGTGTATTAAATCCTTGTGCTTAGAACTATAACAAGTGCTCCCTTTATATATCTGTATTTGCCAGGTTTGGTTTGAGGCTAACATGATTTGATAGACATTATTTAATGTTAGATGATTATTTGTTTTTCTAAAGTTGGAACTTCGGATATCCTAAATGGACAAATATTTGGTTTATAGTTTGATTGTTTCTTCTAATGTAATATGAACATGTTTTGAGATGTGGTGTTACTTTTCAATAATCTTCCTTCATAACGTTTACTATGATTTCATGAATGTTATTTTGTAGGTATTTATATCATGTTGGAAAGCATTTATAGCTCTTCGTTTATTTTATTTTTCTCGAGTCAAAAGAGTCTAACCTAAACCAAAGTAGGTTTTCTAAAAGACCTACCTATCTCCAAACACTTATTGTTTTGAAGGTTGTCATGTTTTCTTTTCTTGTATTTTTAGTCAAGACCCTTATAATAGTTCTTATCTTGTATTTGATAGGTTCTTGGCCATCCACTTACTGTTATAATATCAAAGTTTTGTTCCAATTTGAATTTGTCTAAAACAGAAGAAGTTCCCAGGTTTTTTGCTCTTGGTTTTCAACCTAGAATTATCAAAACACCCCCTGGTAAGAAATTCTTTGGCATTGTCATTAAACTCGATCTAGTAGGTCAAACTTGAAAGCTCTCAACTCGACTCTTTGCTAGCTTGGGTTTTCAAAGGAGTTACCCTAACATGACCCAATCAACTTAACGAGTTCAAAGGCAACCTTAACAATGATAAAAACATGGTTTGGAATTTTTTTTTAATTTGATATTTTTTTAAAAAAATATTAAGATAACAACATATTATATATGTCTAAATCACGAGCTTATCCAACTGAACTCGCGATCTAGGTTATGAACCTTATTAGATTTAATAATTTTTTTAAAACTACTTTTTACTTAATTATATGATAAAAAATAGACTCACAAAATTGAGCACCAATCTCATGCAAGGACATTTATTTGAGACCGTTATGACCTTATAAAAAGTAATTGAAAACCAATTATGAAGGTCAATTCCTAATTAACTCAAGTTAATTCATCAAAAACATGTTTCATATCATAAACTCAATTGCGTTTAATAACTTTGTTTTTTGTGAAATTATTATTTTTATTTAATTATATGATAACAAAACAAAATGCTTGTAAAATTTAGCATTTATCACATACTGGGATATTTGCTTGAGATTATGATAACTTTATAAAAATAAGTTAAAATAAATTATGATGATCAATTTAAAAATTATAATATATTTAGGGATGAAATTAAAAAAAACAAAAAATATCATAATAAAAAAAGGCTATGTTTCACACTGAAGCATCAGGTGATAATTAGTTTTTTAGGTAATAATAATTATAAAAAATATGGATATATTAGTCAATGAATGGGTAATTTAAATTAAAAAATATCACTACGGTTTCAAAGTATTTAGCATCTCAGACTTGTTGTTTTAAAAGAGAATGACATTCTTAACACTGTACTGCTACATTAGGACTTAATCACAGTGGCCAAAATCTGGTCATATCAGACAACATGTAGTTTGATTATTATTTTTTTTGAAAAAACTATTAAGGCGAACAACTTGTTGTTTGATTAAGGGCACAATCATTTCGGTCTCCCATAGCAAGCCTGCACGTAGGCTTTGACAAAATAGGCCAGACAAGCTGGTCTGGCTTGCCAAGCCTAGCAACGCTTGGCCTTTGATTTTTTTTTAATTAATGATTATTTAAATTAGTACCCATTCTCTCTTTCATTTTGCTTGAAGAATATTTTTTAAATAATGTTTATTTTTTTAGTGATATATTTAAATTTGAAGAGTTTTTATAATTCATCTATAATTTTTTTTAATCTTTTGTATGGATGAACTTTATTTTTGAAAATAAAAAATAATTATTTTATGATAATATTTCTAATATGTGCAGTCTTGCATGATGTTTTTATTCCTTATATTTTATTTGATCAATTTAATTTTGTCAAAATTTCTATTATCGTTTGCTTAAATAAAAAAATTATTTTAATAAAAAAAATTTAGCAAACACCGCCGGGTAAATATCCAGTTTTTTGATATTAAATATCTTGATCTATACTTGTCTCTTAATTTTTCAAGTTTTATTTTGAAGTATCATTAATAAATTTTTATTTATTTATTCACACATATAATACTCGATTTATTTGATTATATGTATATATAATTTTTTTACTTAAATTTATATTTTTAAAACTACAAAAATACATTGAAACAATTTATATGTATAATTTTTAATAAAAAATAAAAATACTTGACCACAGTAGAGTAGACGATGAGCACCATAACTAGTTAAGTAATACTCTAAAATGCATGGAGAAACTACTGTAGCTTTCCTCACATTTATTTTTTCATTTTTTCCTCTTTCCCCTTTTTTTGTTTGACATGTTTTTTCTCTTTTTTTTTTCCACAAGATTGTCTTCTTCTTTTTTTTTTTGTTTTTCCCCCAATTTTTTTTTCTTTTTTCTAGGTTTTACATGTTTTTTTTTCCCGAGATTGTTTTCTTCATTTTTTATTTTTTTATTCTTTTTTGTTTTTGTGTTTTTTTTTAAATTATCTTTATCAATTTTTTTAATATTGAACTGGTTGAGAATTTAGTCCTGTAGTTTTTTTGTTTAAAACATTATGGATTGCTACAATGTTTTCCTACGTTGTTTTTTTTTCTTTCTTTGTATGAATTTTTTTCTTCTTCTTGTTTTTTTTCCAAAATGGTCCTTGTCGACTTTTTTTTCATATTGAGTTGGTTGAGAATTTTGCTTCGTAGTTTTTTTCTTTAAAACATTGTGGATTGTTATAATGTTTCCCCACATGGTTTTTGTTTTGCTACAATGTTTCCTCACATATTTTCTTTTTCAAAATTATCTTTGTTGAATTTTTTTTAATATTAAGCTAGTTGAGAATTTAGCTTTAACTTTCTCCACATGTTTTTTTCCCATTTGTTTTTCATTTTTTTGCTTTTTTTTCCCTCCAAAATTGTCTTCTTCTTTTTTGTTTTTTTTTTCTTTTTTTTTCAGAATTATTTTTGTCGATTTTATTTTTTTGATATTGAGCTAGTTGAGAATTTAGCTTTGTAGTTTGTTTCTTTAAAACACCGTGGATTGTTACAATGTTTCCCCACATGGTTTTTTAATATTTTTTTGTTTTTTTTCTAGAATTGTCTTTGTCGATTTTATTTTTTTCATATTGAGCTGGTTGAGAATTTAGCTTTATAGTTTTTTTTCTTTAAAACACTGTGGATTGCTATAGTGTTTCCCAACATGATTTTTTTTGTTATGATTTTTTTCAAAATTATCTTTATCAATTTTATTATTTTAAATATTGAGCTAGTTGAGAATTACAACAGTAAATTTCCTCATGAAACACTATAGATTGCTACAATGTTTTCCTGTATGTTTTTTTTCCTTTCTTTTTTTTGTTATGATTTTTTCCAAAATTATCTGTCGATTTTATTTTTTTTAATATTAAGTTGGTTGAGAATTTAGTTTTGTAGTTTTTTTCTTGAAAACATTGTGGATCAACAATTTTTCACCATATGATTTTTTTATTTTATTTTTTTATGAGTTTTTCCACAAACCCACGAAAACGCACAAGCATGCCACTAGCCCGCGGCATCGCGCGTGCATGACATCTAGTCCTACGCTACAAGTCATTCGTTGTTTTATTTTGTATTGAAATTATTTTTTAAAGTGTTTTTATTTTAAAATCATATTTTTTTATTTGTTTAAAAACTATTTTTGATATTAGCGTATTAAAATAATTTAAAAACATAAAAAATTTTAATTTATTTTTGTAATAATTTTAAAACATAAAAATAAACAGTCACTCATGATATTAAAATATTAATTCATCCATGCTTGATAATGAGCGTGAATTTCCAGAATGGACTTTAAATACACGTTATTATAGACCGAATGAAAACTCATGCTCTCTATGTTTTTTTTATATATATTTTTTTCTATTAGATTTTGGATAATGTTGAAAATACCACTCAATTTATTATCAGGAATTAGGAGAATAAGAAAGAGATGAAAGAAAGTAGCTTTCTTTGGCATATTGAGTTGAAGTCAAAGTTATTATTTTTTCTAATTATGAAATCTCATAAAATGCGAGTTTCCCCCCTTAGCTTTAGTTTCTGTGATCTTTACGTTCGTATTTGATAATGTTTCTGAAGTGAAACAATATTTAAGCTTTTAATTAGAGCTTATGAGACATTCCTTATTACAACTGCATCAGTTTGAGTCCGAAATAATTGTGCAAAAAAGACATTGTTCTTATTTGATGGTGTTATAAACTGTATATAAGCCTGACTGTTTGACGACAACCAATTTAGAGACCTATTTACTACCTTTATTATTGAAGTACACCAAATTTTGATTTTTATAAAGAACAGAGAAATCGGTCTATCGGTTGAGAATCGGTCATCCAATTCAAAAACGGTTGAGAATCGGTCATCCAATTCAAAAACGGTTGAGAATCGATCAAAGACGGTTGAGAATCGATCAACTAGTTAAGTTGACAGAATGATTTTCCTATTCAGATTAGAATTTTTTTGCATTAGTTTAACTCTTGGATTGTCTAGAACTTTATGCTTATAAAAGAGCTTATAATTTAGCATTATGAATAAGCAAAAAAAGGAGAGAGAATTGATAAGAGAGCATAGATAGAAACACTTAATAAAAATATACATTCCTAACAATCTTCTTCCTGTTCTTTAGTTTTTGACCTTGCATTGTTGTGTTGATTTTATACCACACATGTTTTACTTTCAACAAGTAATATCAGAGCTTAGGTTTGATTATTTGACATGACAAATCCAAACTTTCTACTTCAATATCCTAGGTTGACAAAGGATAATTGTGAAACTTGATGTATTCAAGTAAAAGCTTGGATAGATTCCAAAAATATATGAGAGACGGTTGAAAAAGACTTTGAAGAGCCTATAGATGAAGCAACATTGCCTTTAGCCCAAAAAAAGGTCGTGCAAAAGACATAAAGAAAGGATCAACAAGCACTCATAATCATCCATCGATGTTTCGATGATGCCACTTTTAGGATAGTGGCCAACACAACCACTGTCAAGCATGTATGTGAAGTTACAAGAATTAAATCAAGAGCTAATAATGTGAGAAATGTACATTTACAAAAGCTACGTGGTGTCTTTGAAAAGTTACATATGCTTAAATAAAAGAATATTTCAGAATACTTTACAAGAGTATTAGTTACATACAATCAATTGAAGAGATATAAAGAGAAGGTGGAAGACACGTGTGGTAGATAAAATCCTATGTTCGCTACAAAAGAAGTTCTATTATGTGGTGATCACGATAGAAGAATCATAAAAATATAGGTGTTCTTGCAATATAAGATCTCATAGAAAAATTACAAGCCCATAAAAAAAGAGTCAATGAGATTCAAGAGGATATATGTGCATAAGTGTTTTTTCCAACGCAAAATGGTTATCGATATTCTCAAGGGGATAGAGGATGTGGACAAAATAAAGAAAGAGGAGCAAGAAGTAGATTTGAAAGAGAAGGATGAAATAGCCTTAACAGGTTAACCGATCAACCATATAAAGCAAATCGGTCAACCGGTTACACTGATAGTAGCAATCCAAGATCCAGGTTTGATTATAGGTCCTAGTCAAAGCTGTTGATATTTTGGAATAGAATTCTTCTTTGGGCGAGAATTGACCACAAATATTTGTTATTGAATAATTGAATGCCTTTCTCTGTATAATTCCAGAGTTTAAATACATGAATGACTAACAGACTCTTCTAAAAATACTAGCACAACTACATGAAATCAGGACTCTAGCAACTGATTCCTATTAAATAGCTGGTATTTATTCAAACCACAAAACATACTTGACTCCTTCTTACCGGATACTCTGGATATTACAGTGACTAGTTCCACTCCATTTAGATCTTCACAGCTCTATGAACCTGGAATCCTTTATAAGCACCCGATGAGATCTTCTTGGCTTATTAATATCTCCCCCATTTAAAGGAACCTTGTCCTAAAGGTTCAAGTTGGTAAATCTCTCTCGCAATTCATGAGCATTTTCCCTAGTAGCATCGTCATCTGGAAGTTGTTTCCATTTGACAAGACTTTCTTCAACAAATCATGACCTTTTTTTATCCAACGAGTGTCCAAGATGACTTCGGGTTCGATGAGGATATCTCCATTATCAGCAATAGGTGGTAACTCTACCGTAGTGAGGGGGCAGTCTCCTAGTTTCTTTTTAAACAAGGACACATGGAAGACAGGAAGAATACATGATTCTTTAGGAAGCTTTAGCTTATACGACACCTTGCCAATCCGTTGTTCAATCTGATATGGACTATAAAAGCAACTAGCTAATTTTTTACATGTTCATTTGAAAACCGATTGTTGACGATAGGAATGAAGTTTAAGGAAAACCCAATCTCCTTCCTGGAATTCAATATCACGCCTTTTTGAGTTAGCTAATTGCTGCATGCGGTTATTAGCAGCATGTAAGTTTGCCTTGAGCAGACTCAATATTTCATCTCTAGTGACGAGTTGTTGATCTACTTCATTCACCAGTGACATTCCTATGTGGTAATGTGGGATTGTTGGTGGTAGACGTCCATATAGAGCCTGAAACGGGGTCATGCTAATGGAAGCATAATAAGTTGTGTTATATCAGAACTCAGCCTAGGGTAGGAGAGAGTTCCATTTTCTGGGTTGCTGATGGACAAAACAACGAAGATATTGTTCGACACACCTGTTGACAACTTCAGATTGTCCATCCGTTTGTGAATGATAAGCAGAACTCATCTGTAATTTTGTGCTTGACATTTTAAAGAACTCACGCAAAAAATGACTAATAAATATTGGATCTCTATCACTAATAATGAATCTTGGCATACCATGGTGTTTCACCACACCTTCAACAAATTTCTCAGCCACCATTTTTTGCAGTATATGGATGGGCCAACTCCAAGAAATGTGCTGACTTACTAAGGCGATCAATAACAACTAAAATGGTGTTCTTTCCTTCAGATTATGGAAGGTCCTCAATGAAATCCATCGTGATGTCATCCCACACTTGACATGCAATGGGTAACGACTGTAACAATCCTGCTGGTGAGAGCGTGTCAGATTTAGCTCGTTGGTATACATCACAAGAAGAGACATATTCTTCAACCATTCGAGCCATTGATGGCCAATAAAACTATAGAGTAAGCCATTTGTAAGTGCAAAGTACCCGTAAATGCTCCCCAAGATGTGAGTTATGGAATTCACACAATTGTTGCTGAATAATGTCAGAATTTGAGGGTATCACTACTCTGTTCTTGTAATGAAGCAACCCATATCACCACATATAGGGACTATTCGGATTCTCAGATGCCACTTTACCAATTTTCTGCATGTAAGGATGCTAAACAACCATTTTTTTGATATTATTCCATACATGAGTTTGTGGGACATATAAGGTTGTAAGACATGGGTTGCCTGTCATGTGTGAAAGTGCATCTACAACTGAATTCTCCTTGCCGGGCTTGTACACTATCTTATACTCATACCCTAGTAGTTTTGATACCCATTTCTACTGTTCTAGTGTAGTGATATGCTGCTCCAATAGATATTTAAGGCTGCGCTGGTCTGTTTGGATTAAAAATTTACAGCCTAACAAGTATGGTCTCCTCAGCTGGATGACTACAATAATAGCCAACATTTCTCTTGCATATGTTGACCATGTGCGTTTTGACAGCCCTAAAGCTCGACTCATGAAAGCTATAGGACGTCCCTATTGAGATAGAACGGCACCAATTCCATCCCCGAAAGCATCAGACTCAATAACAAAAGGCTCATCAAAATTAGGCATGACAAGTGTTGGTGTGGAAGTCATTGGCTTTTTAAGGTCTGCAAAGGCTGGTTCAGCTTCATCATTCCAGCAGAATTGTCCTTTCCTTAATAGAGTTGTAAGTGGATGAGCAAGAATCCTATAATTGAGAACAAATTTCCTGTAGTAACCTGTAAGGCTTAAAAATCCACGCAACTCAGATATATTAGTAGGCCTTAACCAATTTAACATTGCTTGTATTTTTGCTTAATCAACCTTTACTCATTTATGAGTAATAATATGACCCAAGTACTCTAATTCCTACCGATTAAATGCACATTTCTTCAATTTAGCAAAAAATCGGTACTGCCGTAAAATTTCAAAAGCCTTGCGAACATGTTCAAGATGCATGGTCCAATTGGGACTGTAAATTAAGATGTCATCGAAAAATACTAACAGAAATTTGCGAAGGTAGGGGAAAAATATGGAATTCATAATGGCTTGAAAAGTGGAGGGAGCATTACAAAGACCAAATAGCATGACTAAATATTCATAATGACTATTGTGTGTACGAAATGCAGTTTTATGAATATTAGTTGGAGATACCCTAACCTGATGGTAACCAGTGGTCAAATCTAGTTTAGTAAAGAAAACTGCCCCATATAGTTCGCCTAACATGTCATCTACAATAGGAATAGGAAATCGGTCTTTAATGGTCACAACATTAAGGGGCAGAAACACCATGTGCCATTTTTTTTTTTTACTAACAAAACAGGTGATGAAAAAGTGTCAATGCTTGATCTTATAAATCCCAATTTTAACATGTCTTGAACTTATTTTTCAATTTCAGCCTTTTGAAAATAGGCATACCTGTATGGTCTTACATTAACAGGCTTGGTTCCTTCTTTAAGAGTGATGTTGTGGTCAATCTCTCTTACTGGGGGTAATTGTTTTGGTGCTTGAAAAATATCTTTAAAATCCTTCAACAGCTGCTGCATTTCTGACTCAACCCTATTTACTGGTAACTTAGCTTCAGTTTGCAAACAAATAACAAACATTGATTTACCTTGGCGTAATTCCTTTGATACATCTTTTAGAGGTGCGGATTGAATGTGCTGAGCATCTATTCCCTGTAGCTTCT
>Ga0325414_1003860_pt1 | contig 15652 bp, 10 predicted proteins | sample PopdelMetagenome_8_FD_206183 | JGI IMG/M metagenome (GOLD analysis project Ga0325414, IMG submission 206183) | Populus deltoides microbial communities from Bellville, Georgia, United States - Leaf-PdKOR-R3 | ecosystem: Host-associated > Plants > Phyllosphere > Phylloplane/Leaf | place: USA...
GTGGTTAATACTTCTGCTTATTTCTTTAAGAAAACCCAAGAGCTTATTGATTTCAAGGTAATAATAATATCATAATTATGCATTTTAAGGCTTCCAAGTTCTACGTTGAAATTATTTCTACGTGACGTTCCCATTTGTATTAATGAAATCTACGAGAATGGATTAATGATGTGCTATAATGTATTGATTAGTTTTGTGGTAATCTACGATGTTGTTACAGGAGAAGCGTCATGCAAGTTATGAATATGGTAGATATGGAAATCCGACCACACAGGTTTTGGAGGACAAGATAAGGTTTGTGTTTAGTAGTTAGTTTGGGGTTTGTTAGACTTGTATGATTGCATGATGATTAATAAGAGTGTGTCTGTGTCGTGTTTGTTTTTTCAATTCAGTGAGCTTGAAGGAGCGGAATCAACATTGATTTTGGCATCTGGGATGTGTGCTAGTACTGTCTTGTTGTTGGCGTTGGTACCTGCTGGTGGTCATCTTGTGACAACCACAGATTGCTATAGGAAGACTAGGATTTTCATGGAGACTTTTCTTCCTAAGATGGGGATCACGGTATGGATTCTTTCATTTGCATGCTGTTGCATGTGTGCTTTGGGGTTGTGAAAACTTGTTGTATAGTTTATTTTGTTTCAAGAGAACAGATCAAGTATTTAACTATTCTTTTTGTAGAATTTGCAATAACGTGTAAAAATTTCTTTTCTAATGTTTGGAATTAACTGCAGTTTTACAAAAGAATCTTAATGCATAACTTTTATTTTATCATGTTTCAAAAATATGTAAATTTGTATTTCTGAATATAGGAGTTCCTTGCAATCTGTCTGTACGCGAGATTGTTTGAGGTTAATAATACATAGATCCACTCCTTCATGTTTTGGTAGATCCATGCCAAATTTTGCACCTTATTTTCTTTAAGATTTGGTTAATCACACGTTTTGCTTGATATTGTTTTTTGGGGATATTTTGGTGTCATTCTGCTATGATTTTAATCATTATTCATTATGCAGGTTACTGTGATTGACCCTGCAGATGTGAAAGCTTTGGAATCTGCACTTGAGATCAACAAAGTCAGTAGTGTAGAATAGTTTATTATATTATTAAAAGTCTTCTTTGAGCATATTACTTTAATGACTTGTCATCCTAAATTGCATGGCATAATAATTCTGTGCAGGTTTCTCTTTTCTTCACCGAGTCTCCTACCAATCCATTCCTGAGATGTGTTGACATTGAATTGGTTTCAGAGCTTTGCCACAGAAAAGGAGCATTAGTCTGCATTGATGGTACCTTTGCAACACCTCTAAACCAGAAAGCCCTTGCTCTTGGAGCTGATCTTATTCTGCACTCTGCAACAAAGTTCATCGGGGGACACAATGATGTAGGTTTGCGAAATTGGTTTAATCATTTAATTAAATTTTGTCAACTAATGAACTGCCAATTTTCTCCAACTTAAAAGCATTGGATACATACATCTATTCCAGGTCCTTGGAGGATGCATAAGTGGTTCCACAAAGGTAGTTTCAGAGATTCGTAATTTGCATCATGTTTTGGGAGGTACACTCAACCCGGTGAGTACTTTGATTAATTAAACTTCTGGATGATATATATAATTCAGAATTTTATATATAAATTCTTCCTTCTACTATGAAGAATAACTTGAGGTTCCGTTTTTTCCTCTTCTTTTTCAAAAGAATGCTGCCTATCTGATCATCCGAGGCATGAAGACACTGCATCTTCGTGTACAGCAACAGAACTCAACAGCATTGAGGATGGCCAAAATTTTAGAGGCGCATCCCAAGGTATGTATATTATAATGTACTCTAATTTTTATATTTCTCTGTCCTCTGATGAAGAATCCTCTCCAGTGACATTGGTATACCTAAATATTGTATAGAAAATACTGAAGGGGATTTTATATTTTCCACACATTGTAGGGATCATCATTGTTAAAACTTTCTGAGAAACATCAAGCTATATGTTTACCAAATTAGCTTCTTTTGCAATTGATCCATTTAGTCGTTTTATGTTGGATATGGAACTTGAGTTTACCTTTGTAAAGCATGCAAGCATGTTGGTCCCTTGTCTGTATAATTAAGCAGCAAAGTGGTTTTGATGGTGGACGAAGAGATTCTTACTGAATTATTTAGTGCTTTTAATTCTAAAATGTTTTCTTCATTCTGAGCTATATGGTCCTCTGGTAAGAAAGTGGATCATTTTTCTCTTCAATTTTCATCGAACTGTTTGATATATATAACAAGTGTATAGCTAGGAGACCATAAGTATACATGATATTACCTTCGTTCCACAAGTGTCTTCTTTGACTATGCACACATATTAAGAATGACTGATGGATTTTTTGTGATGTCATCTCTTTTTATTTGGTTTTGAATATTGTCCTTCCATGTTGAAGGCAGTTGGAGAAAAACTGTTGAATTTAATTTAATAAAAACAAAATAGGAAGTTTGAGATAATGGATATAAATATTGGGATAAACAAACAGGGAAATGAGGACATCCTTTTGTTGGAACTGAGGGAGCATATGGTTTTTGGTTTTGAACACAAAGCTACTATATTGTGTATCAGAACTCAGGAAGACTCATGCAATGATACTTGCAGGTGAGGTGCGTTTATTATCCAGGCTTGCCAAGTCATCCTGAACATGACATTGCCAAGAAGCAGATGACTGGTTTTGGTGGTGTGGTGAGCTTCGAGGTGGGTGTTCTGACTCTGCTTGAGTTGAATGTGTTAATGGCTTGGCAGTGCATCTGTAATTGTTATATAATATTCTTAAGCACTTTTCCTCTTTGATGTTGCAGGTTGATGGAGACTTGTTCATCACCTCAAAATTTGTGGATGCATTGAAAATTCCTTATATTGCCCCTTCTTTTGGAGGCTGCGAGAGCATTGTGGATCAGCCAGCCATTATGTCTTACTGGTATGTAATTAATTAATTTTCCTCGTGTGTATATTCTCGTGTTCCCTTCTGTTGTGGGTTTGCTGACAATGAGCTTAGTCCATCTGTTTAAGAAAACAAAAATAAACTCTTTGGTCGGAAGAAAACCACAATCTGGCTATTTAAGCATTGAATTGTGTGTTACTGTAGAATTTTTCTTGCATTAACATAGAGGAGATATTTCTTCTTTTCAACCGTGTAAATGAAAATAGTACCCTTTTTTTTTTTTGTTGAAGCAGCAGTATATATTTAGAAGGTTTATGTTTTTACACATGCCTTTATGTGACAGTTTCTGTTGTATGGAAAGGGCTAACAACATAGATGCAACTGTTATAATTCTTCTTGGAGTTATGTTAATGCTTGCTCATGGTTCTATGATATCTCATCAATTCATTCTCCCCTTGAATTTGAAAACAGGGATCTGAGTCGATCAGAGAGAGAAAAGTATGGGATTAAGGAAAACTTGGTTCGGTTCAGCTTTGGAGTTGAAGACTTCGAAGATTTGAAGGCTGATATACTTCAAGCTCTGGAGACCATAGAGAGTGCTTGAAGCTGCCTGGGAGCAGTTGCTTTGAAGGCTCGATGCACTGTTAAAGCTTGGAGACCATAGACGGCGCCTCACCTACCCCTTTAATTTTTATATTTTTTGAAGTTTTCCTTTCGTAACTGCGTTTGATCACCATATTTACAGTTTCTGTTCTGTTGACGAAACACTGAAACCTTTTATCTATTAGCCATTTTTCTATTTTCTGCGGTTGACTCTTGTGCTCATATTCTTGGCTAGAAACAATCTTTGTTTTACCTTGTTTGAATCATTGATGAATCTTCTCTCAACCGATCCAAGTGCGTAGAGCCATGGGCCTTTTATTCTTGGGAAACAGCTGGTTGGCATTTAGTGCTTTTTTTTGACATTATAAAGTGTACGACAGCCATTTTAACGGTGGAAATCAAAACCCGACTGTGGCCACTACCTAAGCACAAAAGACAACATTCTTTTGAGATGATATTATGAAGAGATTGGCTTGTAAAGGCAGGCAAGATCCACGTATGATTGAAGCAAGCAGGGGACCTGGGCCAGATCCGTTTTCGGTAAAAACCAAGGGACAAGGCTGAAGGAGCAAAAAGGTTTACGTCACCAAGGCCGAAAGGAGCCGAAAAAAACCTGGCTTTCTTCATGCAAGTTGTCCTCGCACTCGGCTCAGGAACCATCGATCGATGACGGACTACCGACTACCTTTTAGATTGGAAATAAGAGAGAGCTGACGATAATTTTGGTGAAGTGACGGTGATTCTAATGTGTATTTAGTAATATATATATATATATATATATATATATAGACACACACACACACTTTAAGAACAAGTCAATACTATTATTTAATTAACAAGGTTTCTGTCGATTACATTAAATTATTAAAAGAACATGACCATTAGAGGAGCGGTTCTTCCCCTTTTTTTTTTTTTAATTTTATCTTTAATATTTTTTAAATTTTAAATTAGTTTTATGTTTTTTTAGTTTACTTTTTACGAGATTATCATAATATTAAATAAATATTTTTATTTGGTTGATAGTCAATTTTACGAATGTATTTTTATTATTATATTATTAAATAAAAATAATTAAAAACAACAATGTTGTTAAAATTAGTGAAGTCCGTGATCTAAATTATAAAATTTGGATTGATTTAATATGTTATCGTCTTGATAATAAAAATTATTATATTTAAAAATATCAAATCAATTAAATTATATGAAAATAACTCTTATGAAAATTAATTTTAAATTTAAAATAAATAAAAAATTAAATAAAAAAATTTTAATATTAATATCTTAGATCGAGTTTAATATTAGTATGAACAATTTTTATCTAAACATTTTTTTACATGTTATTTTATTTTGAACAAGTCTCATCTATTATTTAATCCATCTTTATATATATATATATATAGTTGGAAGCCTGCATATTCTTCTATCTTTTTTAAGTCACATCTCCCATCCACTATCCAAATATTCCAAAATTCCTCCTTAGCCTTTAGGATTCTTTTATCATGGTTTTTTCCCCCTTACTATATACACTTTGATACTCTTTATCTCTTTGTTTTACAAATACATGGAATGCAGCACAGCACAAATCTATAAGCATACCATCAAGCCATGAAGTTTGGGAAAGAATTCAAGACCCACCTAGAAGAAACCCTTCCTGAGTGGAGGGACAAGTTTCTCTGCTACAAGCCCCTCAAGAAACTCCTCAAACAATTACCTCCCACCGTTGATTCTCTCAACCTTGATCGCCCCATTAATTTTCAACTCCATCCACACCCTCCTCCGCTCACTGGTGATGTTCATGGTAATACTAATAGGCCTTTGGTGGATTTGCAAGAATGGTTTGTTAGAATTCTTAATGAAGAGCTTGACAAATTCAATGATTTCTATGTTGATAAAGAAGAAGACTTTGTTATACGCCTTCAGGTTTCTTTCTTGAATTTTCTTTTCTTTCTTTGTTTTACATGTTTATAGCTTTGTGCATATGGGTTTTAAATTTCGAGGCTTTCGTTTATTATAGCTCTGGGAATTTAAGGTATTGTGGTTTGATGGTGGCTTTTAAGGTTTTTCCTCTATGCATGTCCTGTAAATCCGAACTCATAGGTCTGGTTTAAGGGTTTTGTAAGTTTTTGAATAATCAGGAGAGGAGTAGAATGGAGAAGACATCGTGACTTCATTGGAACAGGAGAATAGTGGGTGTCAAGGAAAAAAGACGCATAAAAGTGGCTTTCCTTTCCCTGGTAGTGCTGGGTGGTGTTGTCAGACAGTATGTGAAGAGGAGATTGTCGATGGGATTGGAGGGGGTGATAAAGTTAAGAATAACTTTTCCAGTTTGTGGAACTTGCTGAAGTAGAGCAGAGTATTTTGTAGTATAGTTGTAAGGCCAACATTCGTCAATTATAGCTGACAATGGGATTGTTGGAAGTCAGTTGAGGGAATTGAGGGTGCTGAAATGAGGATATTGAAATGAAATGCCAGGTCGTCAATATATGAGAATTCTGATCATGCAGAAAAGATAACTGACAGATTGGACTGGATGATTTTTCCCTTTTCATTTGACCGCATTTGTTTTGAGATTAGTTAGGGATAGTAAAGTTGCTAAGAGGACCAGCAGATCGTAAATGAGAAAGAAAAAGGGGTCGGTGAGGGAACATGTTGTATCATAATCTAGAATAGTTCGGGTTGTGATTTGTGAATAATATTAGCAGTCACAGAAGAAACTCTGCAGCCAAACCCATGCAGTTGGGAGCTACAGTTCTTTGTTTTATTTATTAATCTTAGTTTCTGTGTCTCTGAGACATAATTTTATATTTATCAGTATTAAAAGCATATGCTAGGTTTATTGCTTACAATTTGATGTCTTTAGAATCACCTCCATCTCGTTACAGAACTAGCCAGGTCATATCATGCTCATACTGCATGAAGTTGTAAGAAGATGCCTACTTGAGGAGGGTCCTTTGATATTAAGGTGCCTGATGCATTCTCACAAAATGACCAGGATTCAGTTTCTGGGCAGGGTTTTTCTGATGGGAAAATACTTCTCATCCTTTCTGGTGTCTAGCATGTCTTTTCATAATGTACAATGTCCATTACTCGCAAGATTTTCCAACATTAAACAGAATACAGCAGGTCTCAAGATTTAGCTAAGTATATAATCATGATGAAATCATAGCACAGTTTTGAACCATCACCCTTCTTCGCTGTTAAACAGTGTTAAGACGATGCAGAAGAGATGGATCATTATTCTGGTTTGTTTGAACTGAAACAGGAAAAATTATCCTAGAACCAATAAGATCTCTAACTTGACTCCCTCCCTCCCTCTCCTCTCCTGCGTGATAAGTCATCCTTTTACCACCTTTATGGCCAGGTTACTCATTATAGTAAATTTACATAGCATGGTGTGATAATCATATTTTTTATACTAAATATTTGAGCACTTTTTCAATCAAAATTAAGTAGATTCCTCTTCTAGTTATCACATGCAACAAAATCCACACCAAACCACTCTCCTTCCTCAGTGTTCATGCTTGCATGGTTAATAGAATATTGTAAAACTCATGCTGGTAATATATATTCAGCTCTAACTAAATCTTTGTTTATGCCACTGGGTTGCTTGAAATACCGAATTTTTTCTGTATATTTATTAACGACTTCTTTAGAAAGTCTTCATTGCCACAAAAAAAAAAAAAAAATCGCTGAAGAATTTTGTGCATGTTTATACGTGACCTGTCGTGTTCAGAGTTATAAGTTGCTATGCACTCATGCTGGTGTGTTTCTTTACTGAATCGCATATTTGATTTCAACAGGAGCTGAAGGAAAGAATTGAAAGTCTAAAGGAAAAGAGCAGCAAGGATGGAGTTTTTACATCAGAGAGTGAATTTAGTGAAGAAATGATGGATATTCGTAAAGACTTGGTCACCATTCATGGAGAGATGGTGCTTCTAAAAAATTATAGCTCCTTAAATTTTGCAGGTATTGCAGATGCATTTATTGTTTTACACCTAGCTCTCTACAAGCACTGTAGCTAATGACTTTTGTATTATATCAAACATTATGGGTTAAATATAGATTGGTTGCTAAGACCATATTCATGTTTTTCTCCTTTGATAGGGTTAGTGAAGATTTTGAAGAAGTATGATAAAAGGACAGGAGGATTGTTGCGCTTACCTTTCACGCAACTTGCCCTTCATCAGCCTTTTTTCACAACAGAGCCTCTAACAAGGTTGGTCCATGAATGCGAGGATAATCTTGAGCTCCTTTTTCCATTGGAGGCAGAAGTCATTGAATCGACCAACATCGTACAAGATCAATCAAATCCATCTCTGAATAACACAACAAATATCTCACCTGGGCCTCCGACAACACTTGGGGAGGAAACCATCGACATATATCGCAGCACCCTTGCAGCCATGAAAGCCATTCGAGGCCTTCAAAAGGCAAGCTCCACCTCCAATCCACTATCATTTTCATCTTTCTTCATGATCCAGGATGATGAAAGTACTGGTGCTGTAACAGCTGCAAACTCAACTTCAAACTCATCAGCCACAATGCATGATGGAGAGGAGATTGATCAAGAAGATGTGCATTCTGTTTAACAATATCCTGCATTGTAACCCCCCCCCCCCTTTGTTTTGAAACAAATCTTCAATTGGTAGAAGCTGGATAATCAACTTGTATCATTATTTCCCAGATGCTATAAGCTGCGAACAAAATGTAAAATTGTAGATGTTTTTCTTGGCGCAGATAATCTAGCGGGAGAGAACATATTCATGTGTTAAGGGAGATTCTGATATTTCCAGGATACTCGAGTACATTCTGGTCTCAAATGCAGGATTTGATTATCGTTTGCTGCTTCCCCTGTCACTGGGTCTGCCAATTTATGTTTGGGAATAAAGCCTTCAATTGTTATGTCCATTATCATGCCACTGCACATTCTATGGCCACCATTCTCGTCACCCATTTTTCCTCAATTTTTATTTATTTATTTTTTTCAACTGAATAGAGGAATTCCTCTAGACTTGTAGGATTTGCTTCATGAGGGCGAACATATCGAGGCAAATCAAATAGTAATCATAGAAATTAGACTAGTAGGATTTGTTCCTGTGCGTGGTTGTCCTCTCAATATTTCCCTTTCTATCGTACATCTCCATTCTACTGACGACACACAAACTACGTAATGGACACTAAAAGAGCAAAATGGTGGGGTGTTATGCATGTGATTTTGGTACTTGTATTATTCAGTCCTCCATCAACTCTTTTCTCTGCTATACATGTTTTATACACGTTTGTCTTCGTAGTAAAAAGGCAAGGGTACCGACTTAAATGCCCGATATTTGCCGACGTTGTTCAAGTGCTCATTCTCCAGCCTGTTCCATAAAAACACCAAAACATGTATCAGAGATCATGAATTCAATGGTCAAATGTATCACCACGTTCTTACATAATTATAGATTATATAGAATACTCTAAAAGGTTTTAGTGTGGATGAATTATTGTAGATTGATATTATTTATACGCTCATAAAATACTATAAATTTATTGTTTATTTTCTAACTATTCATTTTGGCTCTAAAAGATTTTTTAGGTGATTTAATTTTAATTTAAGTCCAATTATTTTTTAAATAATAATGGAATTAAAAAAAGAAAGACTAAAATAAAAAAAACATCAAATATCGGTGGCACGTTAGAGATTTTGCAAAACACACGTTTAGGTCCTCAATCTTTAAAAACAATATAATTTATATAATTTAGATCCCTTTAAATTTTCAAAATCTACTTTTAATATAAAAATTTATTTATATTATTTTTTTGTCTCTAGTTACAAAGAAATGAGTCACCAAATTCCTGCTATTTGTTTTTCTTTTATTTAAACTTTTTTAATAGTGATTGTTTTTTAACTATATTGTGTATAAGTTTTTAAGAAGTTAGGATGATATGTATATGTATGTGTGTGTATATATATGTATGTATATATATATGTATATACTTTTATTTTTCATTTTATATAGATTAAATTTATTTTTAAAAACAATAAAAATTTATTTTTGAATAATATTTCTAATATTTGAAGTCTTGCACAATATTTTTCTTCCTTCTATTTTATTCAATCAATTTTATATGTGTGAGAGTTTTTATTATCATTTTTTTTAATAAAAAATAAATTTAATAAACAAATTTATTAAATACAACCGGCTAGATAGCTAGTGTTGCGAAATTAAATATCTTAATCTATATTTATCTTTTAATTTTTTTAATTTTAATTTTATTTATTGTTAATGATTTTTTTTCTTATTTATTTACACAATTGATTCTTAATTTATTTAATTTATATTTATTTACACAACATGCATCCATATGGAAAACAGCAGCTTTACATGCTTGACATTTATTAAGGCAGGAAAATGGGGTACATTAAAAGGTTAGTAATCTTAGAAAAAGCTAACTTAAGTGTTCATACATTTGCAAGAAAGGCTTCTGCTTCCCACCTAATTGTTTAAAATCTTGTCACAAATTAGGCCACCTAACAGTGAATTCCGACAACATTGAACCTAAGAAGTCAAAAATCTAACCACTTTTATCGCAACTTCAACTAGTTATTTTTTTTCTTCAATTTCTGGTGGAAAGTAGCAGGAATGGAGGACTAGGAAGGGTTGAATCATACCTGAAGAAATTCCAAATGCCACGGCGTATTATCTCCAAGCATGCAACAATTGCTGTCAAGGCTTTTCTGTGCAAGAAAGGTGTTTGTCTAAAACCTAACACTGTCTGCATCCATGCAAGTCTTAAGACAACATTCAGCACCTGCAAATCTCCCATGGGTTAAGGTTAATTAGGAATGAAATGAGCAGGCGGTAGGAAGAAGGACATTTAAGTTATATAACATGTTACCATTGCTACAAAGTAAACACTTCTGTTAGGAATAACAAGTTTATCTCTCAGCCATGGGTTTCTTGAATCTCGCTGAAGAAGTCCCCAGTCAACTACAATGTCCCAATATGTAGCCATAATCGTTGCAGCACCTGAAGTGGCTGCAGCAAATATCTTCAAAGTCATTCCCACTCTCAAATCATACGCTGTTCTCGCGGCCACAGCGATAATTATTAAAAAGTATTTTAGTCCATTGTATGCCTGCCCTGAGTCTTTCTCTTCAAACAGGCGGCGAAGGCACTAAAACATCGCAGTCTATTGTCAGAAAAAATTGTTCAAGCACATAGCATTATGCATCAAGAATGAGAACAGAGAAGAAAAAGATGGAGAAATGTTGGAGAAGAATGATGCTATAGATGAACTCTAGCTTAAACAGCAACATACCTGAAGGAACCGAAACCAATATGGAATCATTGCTACAACAAAGTAGAAGCTTTCAAAAACTTTACTTCCACTACATGTGTTCGTCCTCGTTGTGAAGTCTCCCCAACCATAGTAGCAAATGTAAAACTCCAAATTCCTGAGAGCTTGTACCTGGTATTTGATAGAGAAAACGTTAACGAATTAGACTGTATCTTTTGAGAGGTTATGAAGAAAACTGCTTTGGCATCTGTCTAGGAGCCACAACCACATCTGTCGGTAGTTTGTCACCAAGTAATAAATTTAGTAACAATATCCAGACAACTTATCTCAAATCAAATCATGGACAACCTCAAACTATAGTGGAATCTAGCATCGAGTAAAAAAGAGACGGTAGGAGTTTCTACAAAGTATAACTCAAAATCAATGAAAAATAAGAGAAAACTATTAGCATATTAGAACAGGAGATATCTGCACCTGACTGGTAAGCTGATCGGCCAAGAAGAAATCTGGCAGGGTAACCTACAGAAGCAAGAAGGAAAACTTGAGTTTTGTAAGAGAAAGTATATTGTTATGCCTCTGGGATTTCTTAATCATGTTACCTTATAGAGAGGAGCAAAAAGACAGTGCAAAGCACATTGGATCAGAAAGTACCGACTCGATCGATATATGATATTGAAAGGACAGAATATGATGACAAGCACAAGCTGCAAATAAGAACAAGGCTCAGGCTTGGAAAGAAAATGTTATTATATCACAAGTTAATCAAAACATAGCATTTAACTAAGACAGTTGCCCTCGAACAAATGAGATAATGAATCATGTGCAGCATATAGATGATTACATACAGTGAGCAAGGCCAGAGGAATCAATTCAGTAATTGCTGTGAAGCTTTTTGTTCTTGGGTCCATCTCCATATCCAAATTTGAGAGGACACCACCCAATGCAAGCACTGAAAGACCTGAAGCAAGAAGGAGGACTTGTCTATAGCCCAGTTCTGTTCCTTGCTTAAACCCAAATATGAACGCATAATTGATCCGATAACGCTTCCAGAAGTATATATTAGCAGCATACATGAGCATATGCAGGACAACGAATCCAAACAATCTGCAGTAAAGCAAAGCAAATTATTGTACAAAACAGAAAGAAACATACAAAAGTCTTGCAAGAAAGGAGCATATGCATTCAAATGCTTGAAGGATGCCATCCTTTGGATTTGGAAATGTGTATGATACTGTAATTTTCACTAAAAACACCACAACTTACGAGTAAAGTGGAAATATGTTGTCCATATATTGAGGACCTCCTTCACTATTGAGGATATCCCTGGCATGTATAAGCACAACGAGTGCTATCAAAAGCGCTGCTGAGCAGCCTGTGAAGAAACCTGCAGACATAGAAGGATTCAACTGTTGAAAAGCATATATGAAGGCCTATGTTTCATATTCAAGATTTTTGAGAAAAATTACGGAAGTGGCGATTGATCATCACTAGAAAGCCATTATTCATACAAGCAAATGCAAATTCTTTAGAGGTACCCTTGCGCATAATCTCAACCCTACATTAGCATCATGCAACTTTATAAGATTCACAAGCATATCTTACCCGTTGAAAATGTAATTCTATGTCTTTCCTTTTTAGGCTTTGGTCTTAAAGTGATCATTCCTTTTCTATGATTCCCATTTGAAAAATGCTTGATGAAGGTTGCCTCCACTCTTTCCATGAGCCTAGTAACCTGTGCGGGGAACAAATTGAAGCAAAAAGAAAAGTAGGTGAAAATTCAAAAAAGAAATCCACTATAGTGAATAAACAGCATTCCCTAGTAGTCTAACCTCATCAGAGCTGCCAAGATAAGAATCGTCCACCATATTCAAGTAAGACTTGGATGCATTTCGCATAGTGATCTGCAATAACAAAGACAGTACAATTGATACCAAGAACTCCAGTTAAGATTAATTGCTGCATACAGAATCCACAGTACCTTGTCATATTTTTTCATTATCTTGGAGAATGCTAATTGGTTCAAGAAGCTGTTACATCATTCAGTAACTCAGTCACTAGTGTTGAAAACTCAAGTATTATGTTTTCTGGTAACTCTATACACAGAGAGGAGGAAAGACAATTACCAGTAACTTTTTAGAAGTCGAAGCTTTCTGTAGAATTCGACAAAAGCATGAGTCATAAGTTCTTCTGCCTTCCTCAGCTCTTCCTTGCTGTACGACAGTTCTGATTTTGAACTTGAGATGACATTCTTTACTGTGGACACCGGAGTTTCAGGCTCAACATTGATCTTAACATGATCCAGAACTTCTAACGAAGCCGGTTTGAAGGTCTTCATATCTTTCTTGTATCCATTGGTTTTCCTCTGGCTATTGGAATTCTCATTGTTGGTCCCTTTGTTACTATCCTCTGAATTTGCTTCTGCGCTCATCTCAACTTCTTTAATCACCTCCATACATGTCCATCCTTCACATTCGAAATAGTGTAGAATTTAGATTCAAGTACAATCAGTCATTTGGCACAAACAAAACCAAAATGTGCTCCAATCTATCTCTACCAACAATCTCTTTAGAAATTAAATTAAATATCCTTTAAATGCTATCCATCTTTATTGAATATCAGGAAATCCTGGAAAAAAACATCTGTTTCGGAGAAAGGAAGGTGGGATGGGGAATTATAGAAAACAGCATAATTCTTTCAAGGCTCGGAGCAGATCTCTCTAACCTGGGTTCCTGTTGTTGATGGGAGGATGGACAACCGATGCGGACACTGAGGAGAAACCAGGGACGGCAAGATTCGCAATATTAGACCCACCAACAACCGGATCATCCACCCTGATCCTTAGCGCAATCAAAGCATCCATTTGCTTACTCAAATCATCTGCCTCTCCCATCACTTCCTCTACTTTCTTCTTATAAAAGTTGATTACCTTGTTAAACTCGCCATCAAGACTCCTAAAGAACACAAGCTCATACTCTCCTCCTTCATCTGATGCATTGAGAAACAAGGTCTGGAATTGCTCATCTCCTCCACTTTCTTGTACTGCACTTACTAGTATCACTTCATCTTCACTCTTTCTTGGTGAGCCTCTACACCGGCCTGTTAGGCCACTAAATGCTCTATAGAGTGATACCCTTCTCTTCAAAGAACCATGTGAGGTTGCTGCTGCCACAGTTGACGGTGCGCCTCTTAGCGTTCTAAAACGCAAGACATCTTTCAAGATTGTTTTGAGATGGTTGTAGTTCATGTATGCTTCCTGCCATTCTTGCACCATCTGTGCTGCAAATTCTTTCCCAAACTTCATCTTGTTTGGAAAGCAAAATGATTCTGCAGATGACCGATGTTTGTTCTTGGCCTATTGTCTAATGATTGTTACCAACTGATCAAGAGAAGATATGAAGCAGCTTCTGACACAGCGAGTACAATTTTCTACTCCCATTTCATATATATATATATATATAAAGCAATTAGCAATAGCATTAGTCTTTAATAACGCAAAACTAGCAGGAAGTGCTTAAGTGTTTTTATATGTATTAATTTATTTTTTCACAATGCCAGATATTGGAAACATAACAAATGAAAATTGGAAATATTCCATCTGAAGACGAGACATGTTGGTCAAGGAAATCATGAATATTTAGCCTTTGATTACGGTAGAAAAATCCTGTTATTTGGAAAGAAACAGCTAAGTTTTGTCCTTTCTTTTTCTGTTCTTTTTCTTGGATTTCTATGTTCCTACTCGGCGGTCTCTTCCAGCTACCGAACAGCACATCCCCTTTCATGTTTCCTAAGATGCAAAAGCAAAGCATATACTCATTTGGCTTTTAAGATTTTACCTGTTCGAATTCTGGCATTCTTTTTTGGTTAAAATCCTCCGTATATATTATTTAAGTTAGAAAAAATTATACATTATTAAAATAATAGACAAGAATACCTCATTGACTTTACAATAGTAGTATCTAACTGTTATTTTTAAATTTTTTTATTTTTTTAAGTTTTAAATTAATATTTTATAATAAAATATTGTGAAGAATTCAATGGTACGTTTGTACAAAAGTTGGGTGATGATAATTTTTTTTTTATTTGAGGCTTATTGAATTTTCTTATTAAGACATATTTATTTGTGTGTTTAAAAAATGTTTCAATTTTTTTATTTTTTCTTTTAATTCAAATTAATATTTTTTTTTATGTTTGTGTATTGTTTTGATGTGGTGATATAAAAAAATCAATGTTAAAAAATTTAAAAATATTATCTCAATATATTTGTTAAAAAAATATTTTAAAAAATAATCATTACATAATAATATAATAATTAGCACATTGGTCGACATTTCGTCGCGGATCAATAACAATTTTGTTTTCAAATATAAAAATATTTGAGTTGGGTTAAAATCACGGAATATATTTGTACCATTATCATCTTTAAATAATATATTTTCTATAATAACACCATAAATAATGCATAGCAGAGCAGCATCCAATACACGGCAACTAATTTCTTTCCTTTTAATGTATACATCATGCAGAGATTATTGTGCTATTTTGTCTAATTGACTTGAATGAGGTGGAGAGACAGGAACCACTAGCAAGAAAATAAAAGGAAATAGCTAATTAATAGCACGCATGGGACCTCCCATGACCGCATGGAAGCCCGAGATTGAACGAGGGAGCATCTGTCTTCTGGGATTTCCTGCTTGTCATAGATGATAACGACATATGAGCAGTGTTGTATTAGGTGATATTTGAAAATTAATCGTTGACAATGAGATTAATACCTAATCCTGATAACGTTCTCTCTCAGTAACATGTAATTAGCCAGCTAACCAACCCTCTTAAATAAAATTAACTTTGGTTTTGGGGGCATAA
>Ga0325414_1003862_pt1 | contig 15649 bp, 10 predicted proteins | sample PopdelMetagenome_8_FD_206183 | JGI IMG/M metagenome (GOLD analysis project Ga0325414, IMG submission 206183) | Populus deltoides microbial communities from Bellville, Georgia, United States - Leaf-PdKOR-R3 | ecosystem: Host-associated > Plants > Phyllosphere > Phylloplane/Leaf | place: USA...
AAAATTTAGACGGAAAACACTTTTTGAAAGTTGTGAAAAATTTAGAAATGTCATATTATTTGCTGATTATATCAAGTTTGATCCTCAAACTTTTGATTGTTATATATATATTGTTTTGAATATTTATTTTTCAATTTCATCTCTTAAAATTTAATTTTTATATTAACTTTGGTCCTTATTTTTATTATTGTTATTTGCTTTTCCCTTATCATTTTTTTATTGAAATTTTTTATCTATCAAATTTGATCCTTATTCTTTTGATTGTTACTTATTTTATTTGAAATAATTTATGAAGTGTTAATTATTATTATTTTAATTTCTTCATCTTTCATTTTTATTTTATTTTTTAGATTTGATTAGATTTGTTCCTTATTATTTTAATAAACTTGAGAAAATAAAACATTAATAAGATATTTTTCAACTTATTTTTCATGATATAACCAAACACTGTAAAGTGTTTTCCAACTTATTTTTCATTACACTACCAAACATCGGAAAATAATTCACTTTCCCGGAATTCACTTTCTAAAAAGAAACTACTTTCCAGCAAACAAATAAGGTGTTAATATATCCTTAATTATATCTTAGATATAGTATTTAACATGTCTCTATAAATCCATTCACTCTCAATTTGCACGTCCTTGTGTTTTAGGTTATTATCTTAGAAAACAAACAGAAATATCCTCACATCCATATAACTTGATTTATTAAAAAATTTAAATTAATTTAAAATAATAAATTATCGCATAATGTTGTTAAAATGCATTTTTTTTCTTGCCTTTTTTTCTCCCAAGGATAACGCAATTTTGAGTATCCAAATTAACTGAGTGTCTGATTTTTAGTTGTGTCCATATAGATGTTCGATATTTTTATTTTAAATAATAAAGTGTATAAATGAATTTGTGTTTGTCCATAATGATGTGTCCGTTAAGATGGACACTAGCGTCTAAAATAAGATTCAAGTATGATGGCACTAATAAATTTTCACATCATTGAGTAAATAGGAAGAAACTCTTCTCTAAAACCTAATTGGAGATTAGAAAATAACTATATCATATTGACTTGAGTTACATTGTGAGATTACTTTTTTTATTATAAAAAAAATATCTAGGTGTTATTAATATTTTTTATAGTAAAATAAATTTAAAATTAAATAAAAATTAACTTGATATGACTCAATTGACTTGATGAATCAAAAAATAACTTTTACGATTAATAAAAATATAGTTTGACTTAAAATAAATATTTAAGATGATAATTTTTTTTAAATATCGAGTAACAACATATAAGAGACTGGGATAACCTCGTAACAAATAAATGAAGAAAAAAATTTTAAACTCAATCTTTGATAAATTTAATATTAAATGATTAAATAAAAAATAAAAAAATTTAAAAAATTATTATAATAAATAATGTTTTACGAGGATGATTATTGTGAAATCTCTCCTCTTTTATTTTTTATTTTTTTTTAATAATTACACACGCGCATGTCCCTTCTTTATAATAAACAAATACCAGTAAGTGGCTCGGCCTTCATCCATTATGAATTAGCGAGTGATATCCTAAATAAACACTAGGGAAATTGCAGTACATTCTATATACGGAGTGCTCTTTAGTCCAGTAATGTGCATCAGATCATTAAGATGGAAAAAAATATTTACTATGTCAAAAATATTTTAGAAAATAAGTTATTTTGAAATAAATTTTAATTTTTAAATCAATAAACAATATAATGTGAACAAATTTTTCAGTTTTTTTTTTAAGTTTAACCACTATCAGAAAATTGAATCATATTGACATAATATTCCGTTGGTGTGAAAGTTGTGTTTCCATTAGTAAAAATATCATTATTGGATTTACTAAAAAAACCGTTTATTGATGGATTTACAGAAAAATTCATTTTGTCAACTAGTGTCATGCCGGTAATTTTATATTCATCAGTAATTTTATTGTTAGTTTAAACACCAATGGATAGGCCGACATAATATTATTATCTATGATAAAAATATCTGATGGCCAATTTATATTGGTCTATCGATCGACAAATATTACTAACAAATAAAAAAATAGTAATATATATTGTTTTTTTTATAGATAACCAACATAATCACCAACAATCATTTTCTATCGGTAATTATGTTGGTTTATATCAAAATCAGAGAAAAATTCACATATATAACCGATAGTTTTTATGTCCATCAGTGTACTAATTTTTTTATGCTATCAAAATAATTCTACATTAAATAGTGTTAAATCAAAATTTTAACTTGAAAAATACATTTAATATTATTAATTTAACTCTAAAAATCAATTACAAGAGGATGCAAATGGATAGGGAGAGGAAGGGGGAGGGGAGGGAAATCTCGTGGAGATCGATTATAAAGGGAAAGACAATAACTGGACAAGTCCATAGGTGCTTTGTTTGTTCTTCATATTTTGCCAGAATTTCAGCCCCAAAAAACCAATTAATTGTTCATCCAACTTCTCAACAACTAGTAAAGACTGACTTATATTGGATTGTGGGTGTCTATGGTGGAGTCTGGGCAACCAAAAAAATATTCACAAATAAAACAAACTGGCTGGCAGCTAAATTTTTTCTTCTTCTTCAGCCCAAAAAGCAAAAGCCTCTTAATTAGTGAAGTCAGGCCAAGAAACGAAAAAAGAAAACATTTATGCGAGCCGATGAAACGTAAAAACAATAGAGAAGTCTATGACAACAATGGAAAGAAAAGAGTCAAGCACTGGAAACATGAGGGAAGCACAAACATGTTCGAAGTGGCCTAAAGAAAGGAGCAACAACAAAACAGGAAAAGAAGCAATATAATTTGGCATGCATACGAACAGAACCCTAAGAACCCAGCAACAAAAACAATAACAACGAGCATCGATCGATCTGAGGCTAGGTGCAAAACAAAAGGCTTGAGGCATGTATTCCCCTCTTTTTTTTCTTCTTTTTTTTTCAAATGATGGCACAACGTCTAGGTATTTCCACAGCAATGCTTCAAGGAGAGAAGCTACACTAAAAACAAAAAGAGCCAATCCAAGGTGGGCAATGCTCTATACATAGGAGCGCAAGCAGTTTGTTCCATTGAAGCTTTAGCCTCTAAACTTTGTTAAGCCATGCTCTAGCTAGTTTGACGCAACTGGTTAATGTGAGAAAGCATTAATCCAAAAGATCTCTTGCTATACAAACAGATCAAAAGCACTCCATGCCAGAGCTTGTTTCCATACAAAAGTCTAAGAATTGTTAATGGTCTCCAACCGTGGTTTTTTTAGTAGAAGATCTGAGCAAGTCGACACAAAGAACTGAAATGGTATCAATATATCCTTATTCACTGTCTTATTAGAATATGTTCAAAGTCTAAATCTGGTAATCTTGGAGGCAAGGTCGAAATGTGCAGAGTAACATCAACCGTTGTTATGTTTGGTGGCACATGTAAGGATAGCGATAATCATTAAGAACATGGCCTGCCTCTCCATGAACTATAACAGCATACGCCAAGGTAGAATTCTGACATTCAAGAATATAAGGACAAAAGGTGATATGTCTTCTTACTCCAATGCGCCACCCATGCACGTTGAGCTGATACCTAGTTAAATTGTAACTTGTTCTTTTATAGGGTCCTAATCTAACAATATTATTATTTTAATCATGAATGATCGGGTCAATTTACGCACATCTCGATTAATTTTCCGATACCCTAAGTTAACGATAATCTAACATACTTAATCATTATCAATATGGAGATCCCTAATGCAAGACCAAAGTACCAGCAAGGAGAAGCACTCGAGATCGAAACATGCCAATTAACAAAACAACAGACATAACTCACACATAACATAACCAAAAGGGACAGATGGCAGAGCACACCTGCAATCAACTGTATGGAGGGAGAAAAAAAAGCAGATGCAGAACAATAGTAGGAAACCAAACCACAGCTAAAACCAGAAGGATGAAAGGAAACGTTCCCAATGGAAAAAAAAAAAAAAAAAAAAACAACAACAACAACTTTGAAGACCCCCACAAAGGCCTCAAATAAGGCACACAAACCAGGGGAAAGAAAGCAGATAAGTCCAGCCCCAAACAAAGCCCAAATAAAGTAAAATCGGCTACCCTAAGGCGAAATGACAAAGCAAGCAGAGCAAAATGGAATGCAAAAAATTAAGAAGCAAGGAAAAACAAAGCCAAACTGTTGCTGCTAAGAACCTCGTCAGAAAACAACGAAATTGTAACAGAACCCATAGAGAAACAGCTAACCACAATCGAAATTGTATCATTGATGAAACTATAAAAAAAAGTTTATGATTGAGGAGGATCATTCCATAAAAAAAAATTATTACTATCTTTACAATTTTCCGCCTGAAAAAGGCTGCTGAAGGGGCGATTCGGGTCCAACCCAAAAGTATTGGACAGGGCCTGTGTTCATTTGTGTGGGCTTGGTCCATATATGTTGGACGTGCCACACGTCGTCTCTGGTCATAGCATGATGTCTCCGTAAAACAAGCAGCATGTAGTCTGCTTACTATGTAATGTGGTTCCCATCCTAGGGTTTGGGCAGTTAAATAATTTATTTATTTCTCTCACAGGCAGAACGACCATCCTTTCTTCTTAGCTTCTAAGATCAAAATGAAGAAGAAGCCCAGTAATGAATTTGGCATGTCAAGCAAAACCCATGATGTAGAAAGTGAAGAATTGTCTTCTTCAGAGGAAGATGTGAGTGTTCATTACAAACTGAAGAAACCCCTTAATTGTTCTGTTTCTTCTTCTTTCTTCTTTCTTTTTATCAAATCAGTTTTTTACATGTTGGGTTTTCTTTTTGATTGGAGTAGGAGAGTGAAATAGAGAGAGAGCTGGCAGAAGTTACTTTTGAGGATCTTCAAAAAGCAAAGTCTAATGGGTCTCTTACAGTTTTTAAAAAGCCTGACCAGGAGAAGAAGGGTGGCAGAGCTAACAAGAATAGGCCGACAGAGGTGAGCTGCAAGAAGCCGGTGAGTCGTTTTCGAGAGGTTGTTCAAGTTCCTAAAAAGGTATGCTTTATATTTTCGTTTTCAATTCATTACAGTGTGTTGCAAAGCACTATGATCAGGCCTTTAGAAACAGCACCTCCAATTGTGTACCCATATACTACGTAAACTATGGAAGCAAGGCTACTTCAAGCCTGTTTACCAAAAAAAAAAAAAAGTCACGAAATCATTCTACCTAAACGTTACCCCTACTTTAACAAAATGACTTCTTGCATGAAGCCTGCGATTTTCCAAGCAGTCTCAGCAAACTTGATTTGACTGGCCGCAAAGCTTCTTCCAGGTGCTCTGCGCTGTTGGCAAAATTTAATGTGCATGGATATCACTATTTTCCAAGCAGTCTCATCATTCTTGTTTAGCCATATGATGTTGAGCTTTAATGCTTTCAATTTGGTATTTCTGTTTACAGGTAGTACGCGATCCCCGCTTTGAGTCTTTGTGTGGCAATCTTGATGTTGAGGGGTATGTCTCAGTTGCCTTTCTTTATCTTTCAGTAAATCTGCTGAGTGCTTGTTTTATGGTACGGTGTTCCTGTTATGGCTTCGAGGCTACTTTGTGCAAACGTATTGAATCTAGTCTGTACGGAACCTTTTCTTTACTAGTCCTTTGTTCCCCATGTTGTGTGGACAGATAATATTGATCAGAATAGGTGGATAGTTGTCCAAGATACTAATCTATTTCTCTGTAGTGTCCTCTGTCTAGTATTTCATTAAACATTTTTAAACGAGGCCATATCCCTTTGAGTCCAAAATTCTGATCTGTCCATCATTAGTGCTCTCAGTCTGCTTTTTTATAGAACTCGTTAAACAAGGCCATGCTCCAGTTTTTCCCTGGATTTCAATGTTATTTCAAATTGCTTATAACATTTTGGACCTCATCTTTCTTAATTCTTATTGTTTTTGCATATTTTCGTATTAAATGGTGTTGTTTATAAAAGGCCACAGTTGAATATTATTGCTTAACCCATACTTTGGATGCAAATCTTTTACTTGTGGATAAATTTGATGAATAATAGTGAAAAACTCTCTTTCTCCATCTTGGTTGTGTAATTAATAGCAGTGGAATTTTTGCAGGTTTAGAAAAAGATACGACTTTCTGTTTAAGAATAATCTTCCTGCTGAGAAAGAGGTAATTTCTGTGAATTCATCAATGACAATTGTTTTTCTAACTTTTTGTACCTAAATCTTAAATTACTTCCCCTAAAAGTGACTTTTTGGATATGAAGGAACTAAAGAAGCAACTGAAGAAATCCAATGATCCGAAAGTCATTGATCAATTGAAGGAGCGTATATCTTGGATTGTAAGTACATGCCTTGTTGGATGAAACTGTTACTCTAAATCTGGCCATTTGTCTGATCAATTGATTTGTTTATCTGGTCTGTCTTTGTCATCTTCTCATAAAATTAATAGGAGAAGCAGACGAAGTTTGAGTCAACAAAGCAGACTGATGCAGCTATACTGGCTGAGCACAAGAAGAAAGAGAGAGAAGCTGCGAAGCAAGGGAAACGGCCCTTTTATCTGAAAAAATGTATCTCCACCTATCTCTCGCTCTCTGTTGCATCATTATTGATAAGTATCCTCTTTTTTTGCTTGAACATTTTGATATTCTGCTCTCAGGTTTAGTATTTGTCAATAAGAAGGAATCGATCCTTAAGCACTGGTTATAGCCTGAGACAGTAATTAAATTGGTTATTCCTAATTTATGTCTTTAGACTGGCATTTGAATATACTTTAACTATTCATTGAGAAGCAAAACGTGTTTGGGAATGCCTTGCGAAACAAAACTGTTCTTTAGAATGCTGAACCAGAATGCATGGGACATTTGATGCAACCGATAGTATTAGTTTGTTTTAGTGGTGGATCCTATGAGAAATAGTGAAAGCATACAAGGTGTTGAGAGTATTGGATCTGTGTTTGATCTGATACTATGTGGGGCAAAAACTAATTATTATCAGAATCTGTAATTCTTGATATAGGTACCAATTTGCATGTGTGGTAGACAGTTCAGTTTTCTTATCCATTTGTTAATGTTCTTTTATTTTGTACGTTAATTTTTATTATTTCTCATGGTGCTTGGATAAATGAATCAACCAGCACTCAAGCAGTCTACATGAATACTAACTTGTGTTTTTTGCAGCGGAAATACGGAAACAGAGGCTTACTGAAAAGTACAACAAACTCAAGGTACCTTTTTTGGATGAGCAAAATGCTATGTGATGTGAAACTATAAGATATGACAACTCATTTCATCAGTTACATGGTTTTGCTGACTAATGAATCTTATAACATGACCAGGCATCTGGCAAGCTCGAATCCTTCATTGAGAAAAGGAGGAAAAAGAATGCTGCAAAGGATCACAGATACATGCCATACCGAAGGTCAGCCAATAGTGAGCAACAGAGCTGATGATTTGCGAGTTTTTTGGTTGCTAAAGAAATGTATATCGTTCTCCTCAATTTTCTGCTAGCATGTGAAGACATGCCTATGGTGTTCTGGTTTGGTGGGCAAGTTTAATGGTTTGTATGTACTCTGGTAGTGTTGTGCCCTTTCTGGACCAAATTAGAGAAGCCATATTTTTGAAATTATGATTTCTATTAGTCTTCAAGCTTTGGATATGGTTGAATTTATTTAATCATAATCCAGCAGTTCTATTACATGGAAAAACTACGAATAAAAATATGCTTCACGCTTTGGTTCTCTAAGGCCTGTGATGGAGCCCATCTCTAAAATAACAATGAAAATTGCAATGAAAGAATGGAGCCCATATCAGTGTTGGACCATGCTTACCAATTACTCCAAGCTGACACCATTTTTCTCCCTGATACTTGATTTATTATTCTTCCTGAGAACATGTAAAATGTTGCTGATCATATTCTCGTGCTAATCGAAACCTAAACTTCTGCAGTCGTTAATTAAAAAGTGTGGTCACGATGCACTTGGTGTCCAAATTGTCACAAGAAAGTAGATTTTAGAACAACATATGTAAAATTATAAATTAATTTTTGCAATCATAACATAAGATTTATATGAAACAATTGTTAAATTATACATAAAATATTGAAATTAATTCCTAGAATGCAAGCTAAAGCATATATTGAAATGATACCTAAAATAGAAGCATGTAAAGCATTAATTTATTGGAGCTCTTAAAATTTAATTAAGCTGAAATATTTGTTGTTGATAAAGATTAATAATTTTTTAAAAAAAACTTTATTACTTGTAAAATGATTTTCTTTAATGAGCCTAATAGGATTTTAACATTACCATCTTGTTTAAATTTATTCTCAAATAAGATCTAATCTTTATAATAAAAAGAATGAGTAGAAGAACAAGGAAAACCAGCAACAAAAAACACTGACACCTATTTATTAGGCTTTAATGAAGATTCCAGATTTCAATGTGGGTGCCATATATGAGGATAGGAATCAAACTGTTTTAAATAGTATGATTAACTCGGAATTGAGTCTCGCAGCAGGTTCTGTACCTACTGGGGCTAACTCAGCTCTTCTGAAAGGTCTTAACCATCTTGATTTACCCACACCCTCTTGATGTCAACTAATTTTAACTGTTCTGGATCTTCTACTGCCCCCTGCTCGATAGCAGAGGAAGATGCCCATCTAGGACAAAATAGATCACAAAAGCTGAAAAGGAACCATCAACAAGGAGGTCTTAGTACCACATTTCAGTCTGATTTATTCAATTGATGTTGCGTTGTTCCCTTTTCTTCCTTGGGTCTTGCTTTAAATAGGAAGATCATGGACAAAATTTCAACTTTTGATGTCAAAAGGGAGGGGCTTTCCACTACTCAGCTACATAAGAAAACCAGATTAGACAGTAAGAAAAATGATATTCTACAAGGAATTCTTATTCAGCAGCTACCACCAAGTCAGGACTCTGTCCATCTGCAAGGTCAACGCCAAACTCTATATACATCAGTACCATAGAATAAGTTGGGGAATCAGAAGCAGCAGAATACTTAATTTGCAGTCACACTACAGTTTCTGGGAGTTAACATGAAGCAGCAGCAGCTACAAACCAGGGACTACCTGCAACGGCGGGCCTTGCCACAAGTCCAATCTGTGCATTCTTTCAGTGCCAATGGATGTTCATGCAGGCTAATGCAATACGTGTATCATCTGCAGCATTGACCACCTGTGAGTGACTATGTGATCAAGAATGTAATCATTTGAGTAGTAGTTTAGATGTTAATGTTGACTTGTGTCAGGACTCTTGCTGATGCTTTATTTCCATCTTAACATCATATTTCCGCCTGGAGCAAAGAAATACACCTTGAAGCTGTTGGAGAAAATTTGTTGCTGAGTATGAAAGAAGTGCCAAAGAAAATGTGGGTAAACTGGAGCAGCCATCCCTTTTATACGAGAGGTGTGAAAGAAGTGCATCTTCCACACCATCTCAAGTTCTCAAGACTTTGAGTATTCATGCAGCGTGGCCATTTCCCAGTCTCCAATCCTGCGGAGGTAGCCAGCATTGACTGGAGCATGCAGTCCAAATTTTGCTTGAGGAGAACATCGTTAGGGCCGAGGACAAAGCAGTTAGCTCTAAGATTGATGATATTGTATCTGGCTTGCAAACAGGTGCCAAGAGCAAGATGCTGCAACGGATGGGATGACTTTTGATCACAAAACATTAGTTGCTGTTGCTTCAGGAATGCTTCAAGTGGTGTTGTGGAAAATACCTGGGGGTTCACGGTTGCCTCTAATGCGGATTCTCATACTTGGTGACAATCCTAGTTTCATCAACTTTGTTACAGTCGTTAGTTTTCTGAGATCCTGAAAATGCTTTTCATGGATATAGCTTTCTTTTATGAAGTGGCAGCATGAACTATATGGTTGGGATAATCGTAAGTTTTTGTTTTTGGGTACTTTTTGTTCCATCATTCTGGGTAATGATTCAATATATAGAAGATACAAATAGAGCCTTAAAAGAGTTTCTTTCCTCAAGCCCGTTTGATTATGGTTACAGTTGGGATAATCGTAAGCTTGATGATGAAGATTATATGCTGTAATGTCGACATGAACTAATAGCTATCCCAAAGTCTAAACCTTACCCAAGAAATGAGATGGTGCCATTCTTTTATCACATTGTCAAGGTATTTATTTTTCCTTTCCTGTTCGCCGTATTAGATTTTATCCAGGTTTGTCAAGATAAGCATGGCACCCGTCCATGAATTACATGCACAGAAAGTCAACGGCGATCTGCAATTGACTTTCATGGCCTTTTACAATTTCAGATTTGTTGCATGACTTGGCTGTGATATCTTGCCTCTTTCTAATTTACATAACCATTGGCCAATGTTCGACACGTTGAACTCTTACCTGATATTTCTGTACTTGTGACTAATAATAGACTGTTGGCTAGATGGTCCAACCACTGTAGACAAGATACACTCATACAAGGTAACAAGGCTGATGCTGATGTTTTGGGTTTGAACGAAGTTTAGAACGATGTTTTGGCTCTGTTACGGGGCTGACAGGCTGAGGCTGTGGAATGTCTCTCATATTTGACGTATCAATCTGTACTCTTTTTTTTTTTTCCTTGTCTTGGCATGTTATTCGTCACACATTTTTTACAGTTACTTTTATTGCAGCTCATATGGTAAGAATGAGGTCACATTCTTTGCCATCCAAATTGATGAATTTGTCGAGCAAATTAGGGAATTATTATAAGAAACTCTAAAAGACGTGGCTAAGACACTTGTAGCTTTTTCTCGATATTTCACTGTGATGTGTGATTTTTTGTTTCATGTTAGTCATCAAAAATATATTTTTGGATGATTTCATCTTTTTGTAGCCTAATTGAAGGCTAATTAATTCATATTTGTTAAGAAAGGATAAATTTTTTTAAAAAAATCAGAGTAAACAATAAAGAAAATGGGTGGTAATTTTGAAATTAGATAAAAAAAAAACTTGACTTTGGGCTTTTTACTTTCAAATTATGAATTTTTAATTTCTCAATATTTCACAAAATCATGGTTCTAAACTTTATTTTTTAATTTTTTAATTTTTTGTTTGAAAAAGAAGAGAAAAAGTTATCAGATTTTAGTGATATAAAGAGACAAACTCTTGGTTGACACTGATTACCACCACAAAAAAAGATTGATTTTAGTATCAAATGATTTTATTCGATGAGAAGAATTTAATTTAGGTGTTCTTTCACCTAAAAAAGTTTTAGATTCCAAGTTGTTTTTTTTTTTTTAATTTTTGAAGGCATAAAGAGGTTTATGTAGATTTCTAGGTTGTTTTGTAGGAATTTGTGTAAAAACAAATTGAAAAGTGAATTTTTGGAGTTGAAAACCCTTAATTGATTTTTTTTTTATGATTTAGGTTATTGGAATCTAGGTAGAGCATGTTACACGTTTTCTATTTTAAAAAAAATAGTTTGTCCCATAAAAAAAATAGTCCTGACACGTTGACTACCCCTAAATATATATGTATCTAGGCTTTTTTTTTAGGTCCAGGCATGTTGAGCCAACCAAACCTGTATGTCTGAGCCTTTATTTATTTATTTTTGATTATTTATTTATTAATTTAATCCTTTATTGTTGAGTCTTTATTGATTTTGCAGATTTTTTTTAATTTTATACTTTAATATTTTTTTTATTTTTAATCGGTTAATGTAATTTATTTTGGTTTGATATTTGTAAGTTTATTGTAATCTCAAATAGACACCACAATATTTAGTTGGTTAATTTTCTGAAAGTCTATTTTTCTTAATAAATAGTTATATAAAATATTATTAAAAAATTATTGTACTTAATTGAATTCATAATTCAGGTCATGAGTTTAACATATTAACTTTGGTTGATTAGGAATTTGAGTATTCTAATTTATTTCGGTTGCATAAATAATTTTTAATTTATTTAATTAAATATATATATAAATTTTTAAATTGACAATTAAACTTTTTAATGTCAAGAAAATTACATAAAATGACATCATATTTATTTTCTTGAATTGAAAGAAAAATTTATTTAACTCATTACAAAATGCAGATGAATTGATAATTAAAGACATATTTAAGAGTGGTAGATGTTATTTTTTAAACTTTTTATATGAAAATAAATTAAAATAATATTTTTTATTTTTTAAAATTTATTTTTATCATCAATACAAAAACAATTTAAAAATATAAAACAATTTAAAAATATAAAACTTTTAAAAATATGATTACAACGCAATGTCATGTCAAACGATGAACAAATCCAACCGACGATCACTGAGGATCCATAAATCAAATCCATCTGTGAGTTACATAAGACAAAGAAGTACGAATAAGTGCAAAGTGTAAAAAATATCTGGTGTATGAGCCAAGGGAACTTGAGAGCTTGTAACATCACCATCTTGTCTGTCTCCCCGACTGTTACTGTGGCATAGCAGATTGGTTGGTGTTCCGATGTGAATGGAAGTAGTTATTTTTTAAAATATTTTTTATTTAAAAATATATTAAAATAATATATTATTTTATTTTTAAAAATTATTTTTATATTAAAACAACTCTAAAAATTTCTAACCTGACCTTCTTTTAAAACACAGTACCCCAACCTTCCTTCATTTAGAACACAATACTAAACAGTAGCGAAACCTGAAACTGAGAAAGCAGCAAGTTCTCTTCATGATATCAAATTTAAGCGTATAAGCAAAATTTCTCGCTAATATTCATCCCTATGCTTTTGATCCATGGAGCTATTTTACGGCTTCCACAAAAAAAAAGAGTGGTAATGATTTCCTCGAGACAAACAATAATAAAAAACTACACACTTTATCAACAACCTTAAATACGACAATATATACATTGCTTGGGTACAAATGATACAAGGCCTGAAGAACCAACAAATACTAGATTCCGCTTCGTCTCAAAGATGTCCTAGCTCACTACAACGCAGAACTCTACCCTAAGAGGTTAAGTGCGGTTTAAAAATGCCCTAACCCTTCTTTTAATTTACGAGGATATACTAATATGGAGTCCAAACATAGACCACCTTTGGTGTGTGTACAGTCTATCTGTGTCATTGAGAACTTGAGCTTCGTTGATGCATTGGTGCCATCAACCACAAAGTCCCCGGCATGGTAGAGGTTCCATTTCCCAGGATCTTCCAAAAAACACTGGGAAGAGGCATACTGGCCATCTGAAGTCCATAGCTGAAACTGTACAGGTTTTATATCCCAACCATGGACATGCTCAGTGTTACAGATGCGGCGACCAAACCTCTTAGCAGCCCGCCCCAATTGTAGTCTGAAGAACAGGCTATAGGTCCCTGTTGGAAATGGGAATTCAAATTGACCATCAACCTCAAACCACCAGATTTGCTGAAGATATGCAACTGAGTTGAAGCTGCATGCAAAACAATGGAAGTTCAGATCAATTCCAACACTATTTTCACTATATCTACACAGGAGTAATCATCAATTTGAGCACAAACATAGAAACAACCAATTCAATTAACGCCAAGTTACCCACTTATCAAAAGCATAAGGATGCAAAGTATCAACAGAACCAATTAGCATCCTTTAAATCAACTAGCATTGCCATGTGAAGAAGCAGTGGCTAGGAGAAAGATTAAAGCTACTCGCTTGGATCTTGGAATTATCTGCCACCCACCCACCCACCCACCCCCACACACTACAAAATAATGCATAGTTAAGAAAGGAGCGACACAACCACCATCCAATCAGCCAAATCAGATGCAAGTCTAAGCTACTCGATTGATCAGCTGATTATGAGTACTCCCCTCACCCATAGTAACCTATTAATTGTTTCAAGGAGGAAGAAAGAAAAATGAACTTAGGTCCAGGATTCAAACTTGTTGACCATACTTCATGGGGGAGAAGAAAGAAGAGGATACTTGGTTGGGGACAGAAAGGCAACCACAGAAGGTTCATTACTGACAAGGTGTTCAATAGCTTGTAGCTTCAAGGATATGATCAGGAATTCTGGAAGTTAAATTATCATATTATGCTCCTCAGTCACATTACTGGTTTCAGGCTCAGGGTCGGATGAATCTACTTCTACGTAAAATAATTTCTGATACAAGGAAATGGAAGTGACAAACTCTGATGTAATCCAAAATTCACTTGCCCCTTGAAGGTCCAATCATATAACCTCCAAGCTCATAATTAATAAGACACAACTGCAAAACAGTTGCTGGATTTCAAATTCTCACGCATCATGGACTAGAAATCTTGATTCAGAGAATCAAAATGAACATGAAAAGAAATATAACTAAAAACCTCTTCGAAGAAGTTTGACAAGAAAATGCTCTGATCAACTTGGACTTGACCGGCCAATCTAAGAAATAAATAATGAAAAACTAACCATTTGGCAATTCTAATCAAAATTCCAATACATAAATAAGAGTTTCAATAATCTCACCTAGATTCCTCTGTTGGAATATGATTCCAATATCTTCGATCATCGATTCCTGTTATCGCTAACCCCTTGGAAGCAATGGATAAGCATACACCTCCTGTTCTCTTATCCAGCCATGCTTTCTGCACAAAAACAAAATCTTAATTCAATAAGTTAAAAAGCTAAAACAATAAAACTTGATAGAATTGAACAATCAAATCCACAATCCTCCTACTCCTTTTCTCTATTGCGATCCATTTCTAAGTAACTGAACTTCAAAATCAAGCCAAAAAAGGAAATCTTCCCCCGTGCAGTACATGAAGTTAAGAAATTTTAATTTTCTTCTGTTGAATTTTCTCATAAAACAAACAAACAAAATCAGAATCAAGATTCCAATATCGTCGCTTTCCTTTCTTATTAAAAAAACATAAAAATTCCATTATTAGTTGCTGCAAAAACCAGAGAGAAAATCCACAACTCAACAAAACACCTTCTTTTTCTCAAAGTTTCCATTTTTGAATGTCCTAAATAACAAAATAACCAATAAACCAGAATTTCTTTTCCTTCTATTACCCAAACAAATAAGAGCCAAAAGATCATACCTTGGTGCCATCATCAAAAGTATTAGCTCTACAAAGCCTGGTATAAACCTCTCTCTTACACAACTTATCTTCGAGACCATCACCAAAAACTCTTTCAATCAAATCTTCATAATTCACAGGCAATTTTGACTCCCAAACAAAATCAGCCCAAGAAGCACCACGAAATGCCCTGTTTAATTTAGCCAATCTGCAAATCTCTGATGGGTTTAAATATTCAAGAACTAAAGCGACACAACTCTCTGGTAAATCACCAAGACCTGGCTTTATCCTTGGTGGCGGTGGTGATGGTTGTAAGCATAAAGACCCAACAAGAGAATAAACATTTGGGTCTGCAAAGCTTGAAGAAAGATTAGCGCCCATCAAGAGAAAAGAAAGAAACAAAGAGGAACCCAAAAACAGAGAGACTAGAAAGTTGTATATAATAAAGAGATTGGGGATTGAAAAGGAAACGAAATAGAGGTGGCATAGAGGAAGGTAAAGGGAGCTTTAAAGAGAGACACCAAACATTAGGAGATTTGTTTGTTTCTTTCGATGACAAGAAGCAGAGAGAAGGGGAAAAATGTAACAAAAATACAGTTATTTGTTTTTGACGGGTAGAAAAAAGATAAAACAGAGTGGATTTTTGTTTAAATTTATTTTGGATTTGGTTGGTTTTCAAT
>Ga0325414_1003864_pt1 | contig 15644 bp, 9 predicted proteins | sample PopdelMetagenome_8_FD_206183 | JGI IMG/M metagenome (GOLD analysis project Ga0325414, IMG submission 206183) | Populus deltoides microbial communities from Bellville, Georgia, United States - Leaf-PdKOR-R3 | ecosystem: Host-associated > Plants > Phyllosphere > Phylloplane/Leaf | place: USA...
TATTTTGTGTTTGTAGCAGTGGTATCCCTCTTTGAAATTAAACAAAAATAAGAGACATAGAATCAAACAAGAATAAAAGAAGTTAAATATGCATATTAGCATAGAAAATATATGTTCAAATATATATATATCACCATGTCTAAATTAGCTATTTCCGGTTTAAAATCCTTTATCAGCCAATGTTTTCATCTCAGGGATCTTAGCAAGATGAGAAATTTTCTTGTTATTGAAGTCTTCAAGTCCAAACAAGGCATTTATCTAAGTCAACACAAGTATGTTATATATTATAATAACATCGAACAAAATGAGACGGTACAGAAAATTTTCAAAACCAGTAGTAATTCTTCAAAAAAGAAATCGGTAACTTTGAACGTGCTGGATAATCTCATCGTGAGTCGGGGTTGGTGGAAAGCTGGGAGTTGGGCCGGCCCAACAAAAAGACCCACGACAGGTATATGAGAATTCATGAACCACGCCCGCCTAGAAAATGAGGTTGGTGGATAATCGGCAAAAAATAAATAAAAATTGAGGTGTGTTCTAGCAGCTTGCGTTGAGGGTCGAGAGAGAGAGTGAGGCGGTCGCTGCTTGTTCTCTCGCCGTATTGATTGCTACCAGAAATTAAAAGAAAGACAGAGTCCGTCTCTCTTCCGAATTTGTGGAATCAAATCAGTGAAGAAGAACAACAGCAACCTGTTCTATAAGAGATTATTCGAATAGGGAGAAAAAAACAATGGCATCCATTTACCTCTCGATATGTTCAACTTCGAAACCCCTAGCGGCGCCACCTAAATCTGCAGGAAGAACAACAGCTTCAGCGTCTTCGTCTTCATCTTGTTTTAAAAGCCAAATTTGCGGATGCTTTGTGGCTGGACGATTGGTTTGTTCAGGGAGCAGGAAACAGAAGAAGCAGCTGCAGGTTGTTTCTATGGCACCTGATGAAGAGAAATTGACTCGCCGAAGTCCTCTCGATTTCCCTATCGTACTTCTCTCTCTCTACCACTACTTTTACTTATTCTGAAATTGTCGTGTCAAAGAATATTATTAATTATGTTGAATTAGTGTCGTCAAAACCTAAGTTAAACACCCTCAAAGACATGTTTCGACGAAAGTTGCTTAGGGGAAGGAAGCAAGGAAGGGGTGCTTTTCATTGTGATAATCCATGTTTCACACCTTTGATTTCTTTTGTTGTTCGAATTTCTTCTATCTATATTAAACACGAAAGAGGTGCTGTTGAGGGTAGTGATGTGCAGATATCTCTAAAGAAAATGTGCCACAGCCCATATGGGTATTAATTTAGCAAAGGAGCTCTTCAGTTAGTAACAATTCCAAGTGAAGCTGACAATGTATTCAGAAGGTCTGCAAACACCCTTTGGAATTCAAAACTGAAACTAGGTCATATGCTCAATTGATATTCAAATGTTGTGTTTGTAGATTATTTCCGAGTGTCGTGCTATTTGGATAATGATGTCATTTGCTCTTATTTTTATCTATGCTTCATCCTTGTGATTCATTAGGCTTCGTGGAGTTCTTAAGAATGACTAGTGAGCATCCATGGTTGTTGTGAGCTTAGTTTTATCGATGCAAAGTGGATCAAGTTATTGTCTGCTTGATTTCATAGGGCTATTGATTGAAACATACTCAAAGGTTGAGGTGTTGGGTTTTTCCTTCTTTCTTGGTGGTGGGTGTAATATAGAGTTTGATTTTTTGCTTAATGAGCTCTGCTGAGCAGTCAAATTTGAGTATATTGTCTAACCAGGTCATGTAGACTATAAGATCATCCAAACCAACCAAAACTATCTTTCTGCTCAACTTCTAGAATGTTGTCATCCAATTCTACTATTTGATTTTCTCTACTAATTGATCTCATTCAATTTTTTTCGTGGAGAGTTAATAAGGTTGCTTTATTGGATAACAAACAAGGTTGATTTGATCTAGGATGATATATCATATTCAGGTACAGCCACCAAAGCCCAGTTGTGCAAATTTTCAGGGTTGTATTTTGTATATGCATCATAATTAGAGATGGAAATCTGATTCTTGAAGTTGTAGTTCTGCAACTTGATCTCCATTTGGCTTGTGTTGCATCAGGGGCTACAGTTGTATTTTGAGGTAGATTCCTTGAAAACCATGCAATATTGGATAGATAGAGAAAAAGGATATACTGCGCTCAAAATCACCCATGTTGCCTTTTGACATCATGCATGAGGGAATCATTGTCCGAGTGACTGGTTATCTAGTCAACTGCTCTATTCCTGTATATCTTGAGCATTGAAGCTTGAAAAATTTGCATGAACATTTTGAATTGCTATGCGAGTTGCCCGAGGAATTGCTAGGTGAATGGTTCTAATTATCAAAGCTGCTTTATTCATTTAGATAGCTTTCATCTTCTGTCTCTACTCCACTGAAAAATTGTGTATTAGTGTAAATCTTCTTTTTCATGTGCTTCTTCAAATGTTGTGCTGTTTTTGCTGAAAGCATAAAGTTGGGCCCTGGTTTGGTTCTTATGAATTCATGGGAAATAAATGAAACTTCCTCTATATGTTAAATCTTTGAAATTTTTAATTCCATCAATTAGGTCATTTGGGAACATTATGGGCTTGTAGTTTTGTCCTGAATATCTGCTGCTTGACATGGCATGGTGAATGATAGTCTTCTGTAGAGTTCATTGATATCTGAACTTGGTGGTTTACCTTCATCTTATTCGCATGGCAGGAGTGGGAAAGGCCGAAGCCGGGGAGTAGGCCTGATATATTCCCGCAGTTTAGCCCTATGAAGACACCAATACCACCCCCATTGCCATATGATCCTCCTGAAGAAGACGAGGAAGAAGAAGAAGAGAAAAAGAAAGAGGAGGAGGAGGAAGATCCTGAAAAGGAAGAAGAGCCAGATAAGCCTGAGAAGCAGTAGTATTAGTAGCAGTGTGGTAGCCTTGAATTTCTTTTGAATTGTCTATCAATTCGCCAAGTTTTTGATGAGTCAAGTCTAGCTTTTCAATGGTAATAGGAAGTGGATGGAATGTAGTAATCATCCAAGGTAGGGTGATGTTATGGCTGGTATTTACCAGTATGAGCTGCAAAGATCTTGCTATGGGACATAATACATGGCAAAATGCGATAAATAGATGTTAATTCATTGCTGTGTTGAAGTTTTAAATATTCTCTGTTGTGTTTCATTAATAATTTCTATTTTCACTATCTGCCTGCAGTACCATTTCTGAAATAAATTTCTGCTACAAAGAAGAGACTTTATGATGGATTTCCTATAAACAACGATCTAAGGCATGGAAAGTCTATTTTCTAACAAAGGCTTCAAAGCTATTAACGTATGGGTTCTAGACATAAATATGAATTATGTTTTCCTTGTAATAAACGATCTATAATCTCAGAACTTATCATTCTAGGTAAGGAAACTCTATTACAAAAGTTTTTTTCTCGAGCTTTGTCAAGTTGGATTGCTGTCTAATTTAACCTAGAAGATAAAGCTTGGCAGGACAGCAGCAGGTGTAAAACAAAAAAAAAAAAAAACTGAAAGTAGTATGTGCCATTTGGGGCACCGAAAAATGCAGGAGGTATAACTCTAATTTCTAACGAAGCCTTCAAAGCTACTAAATATATGGGTTCCAAACACAAATTTGAATTATGTTTTCGGCTCGGCACATATTAGAACACTCCCCCTTAACACAAACTATCCACGTTAGTGTTATCTAAATGGCAACTAATACTCATATCTATATTCATAATATTCATCCAAATAACCGACTATAATACTAAATCAGCTATATTAGTCTTCATCTAAACAACCAACTAATTTACTTATATGTATCCATTATCTTCTTCTAAATAGTTGACTATGATACCAATCAATCACATTAGTTTCCGTCCAAATATTCGATTAATCACATGTTTGTATCCATAGTCTCCATCCAAAAATCCAACTATGATACCAATCAATCATAGTAGTCCTCATCCAAATGGTCGATTATGATACCAATCAATCATAGCAGTCTCCGTCCAAATGACCGACTAATCATATATAATTTTACTAATCTCTATCATTATAGCTTATTTATTTATTTTTAACATTTTTAGGTTCAACTGTTGTGGTCAATTATAATTTACATAGTGACTACTGCTGTTGTGATCAATCATAATTATAAACTAGTTATAGTTGCTACAGTCATCCACGATTATATACAAAATATCTTAGATATAACACCTCTATTGTAAGTCATGGATGTACAAAAGCTCATAAGAATGGTGACAACTCTTAATAGATTTATCTCTCATCTAGGATAATGGACTTCATAGTTGAGTACTACTTCAATGAGTCACTTGTGGATGTATCGTGCAATATGTTCTAGTTTAGAGACAAGATTGTGTTTATTAGCCTTAAAAAATATGTCTCTAAGTATATATTATGTTTTGAGTTTGTATCATCTAATAATACCACAAGGTATGAAGCTCTCCTAGTTAGCTTAGTGTTGGCAAAGGCTTTAAACACATACCCCTTTAAAGTATATGGCGACTAATAATTGATAATGAGCTAGTATGATAGCTAATTTAAAGATAAGGACTCCTTAATGTTCAGATACCAATAAAAGATACTTGGGCTACTAGCTGGTTGAGAAGAGAAAGGGAACACAATCTCTTTTATAAGAATTTTGATAAAGAAAAATAACCGATAAAATCTTTTATTAAAATTAGTAAGCGACCTTATAGATCTTCTCCTATATGTGTGGATAAAGGTCATCAAAAGTCCAAGTATTGAAAATAAAAAGATGCATATAAGTGTAATCAAGGTCAGCTATGGAGATGAAGATAAAGATTGGAGGATTTTCGTTAAGAAGTACGAATTAACTAAAGACTACTCTATGGATAGGGTTAAGGTTGTTCACCTTATAGGTAAGGCAATATGGTATTGATTGGTGAATAATTAGTTGTATCAAAGGTCTATAACTACACTATTTTTAAATTGTGTATCCATATACGAGATCCAATATGGGTTGAAAATAGATCCACAAAAGGGTTTATGACATATATATGGGTGTAAGAGCTATAAAAGCTTAACTAACTTGAGCAGGTTTTTACTAGCCCACCATTACCTAAGATATCATGGATTTTATTAAAAATGCAACAAGTGCTAAGGGTTCGTCCTTTTACCTTATCAATTCTCGATTGGAATGATTGTCTTTGCATCTTTTTTACCCTTGTTTTAATAAAAAAGAAATGAACATAATAAGACCATTCTCTAAGGTATATGAAAGAAGATAATTTGTTCTAGTAGTTGTAGAGTATTTTATAAAATGGATAGAGGTTAAAGCCCTAATTAATATCACAAAAAAAAACTTCTTCATATGAAAAACATAATTTATTATTTTATCCCACCCAAGGTTTTGATTATAGACAGTAAGACTTAATTTGACAATACAAAAAATAAAAAAAACACTAACAAAGACTATAAATATAAAAAAATATTCTCCTAAATGTCTCATCCATAGACAAATGGACAAACAAAGCTCATGAATAGAGTAGTTCTGAAGAGGCTCAAGAAAAAGATTGAAAAAGCAAAACAAGAATGGATAGACCTCTTAGATAAGATTTTATGGGCCTATAAAACCATCCGAACAACCTCCTAGGGTGAAACCCCATTTCTCCTAACTTATAGCATAAAATAGATGTTCCTTATGAAGATTGGGTGCTGAAGATACATAGTACAAAACTACTTTAGTAAAGAGAATGAAAAGGAACTTACAGTGAATCTGGACCTATTAGAGAAAACCCAACTGATTACTCTAGTATGGAATAAGATTTATAAACAAAAGACAACTCAGTACAACAATCATAAAGTGAGAAACAAATGTTTCAATGTTGGGGAACCATCTAGTCTTGAGAAAACTAGAGGTAATAGGAAACCCCGAGGAAGAAAAAAACTAGCACCGAAAAGGGATAATCCTTACAAAATTGTTTATATGATTGATGCAAAAACTTATCACCTCTTGAACACCATTAGGAAAAATCTAGCTTGTGCATGACATTCAAATCACTTAAAAATATATTATCGTTAGGTTAAGGACTTGATATCTATATCATTAAGTATTTTGAGCACCATGAATGAATGAAAAAGTACATACTTTCTCCTCTAGTATTAATCTTTTTACTATATTAAATTACTAGCATTTCCAGGTATAAAGACAATGACTCTCGGACATTAAAAATTATTTTGTCTAGGTATAAAAGTGACTATATATAGATAGAAAAGATCAACGTTTCCAACTATAAAAGAAATGACTCATTTATCATAAGGACACTACCTTGTCCAAGTGTAAAGGCAAAGATCCCTCATGGATATAAAATATCATCTTACCTAGGTATAAGGGTGTATACAACCTTACTCATGTGGATGACCCTCATATTCTCATAAAAAAAAAATTGAAGTACAAGATTACAAGGGTCAAACCTATTAATAAACTAGACTTGTCCAGGTCAAGTCAAAAGCAAGGGTACCCTTAGTATAGGTAAAATCTACTATCATAAAATCCACTAAGTGCTAGGTTGTGGGATTTCACTCCTTATCTTGGTATAATTTGATATGTTAAACCTAAAATTTTCCAAATAACTGGACTTTAGATCTTAATTTCTATTTAGGTGTAACATGTATGCCTAAAATATTTCTAAATGTTGAAATGTTGGATTCCTTGGTGAAAATAAAAAGGGATATTGAACTAAAAAAACAAACAAAAACCACACAAGTTGTAAAATAACAATACTTAAATTTTTTTTTAAAAAAACTTACATTCATAAAATTCCTGGTCTATTAAAAAAAACTAACATTTACTGGAATAGTGCTTTATTTTTTTTCTTTATTTTTTTTTCAATTCTATCTTTTAATATTGAGTTTATTAGGGATTAGACTTTATAATTTGTTTTGATTTACTTTTTATGAGGTTATCTTGATCTCATGACCTGAGTTGCGGGTTGACTTGAGTGTTTTTTAGATTTTTTATTGGTTTTTTTTAATTTCATTATTCAACGTTGAATTAATTGAGAATTGAACTTCACAATTTGTTTTGATTTACTTTTTATAAAGTTATCCTAGTTTCATGAGTTTAGTTGCGGGTTTGGTGAGTTAGCCCGAGTTAACTTAGGTCGTGTTTTTTTTGTTTTTTTTAATTTTATTTTTCAACATTGAGTTAATTAAGAATTCATAATTTATTTTTTATGAGCATATCACAGTCTCATAATTTAACTTGTGAATTTGACAAGTTAACTTGGATCGATATAATATGTTGTCATTTTAATATTAAAAAAAATATTAATATGAATTTCTTTAGTCAAATTACATTTTAAATGATTTTCAAGTTATCTTTAAATCTGTTAAGTTAATTAAATTAAATTATATCAATCTTTATATATTTTATTAAAAAAATATTAGCAATAATTAGAATTTTTTTTATATTTTTTAAAATTAACTTGATCATAATTAACGCTAATGATAAAGTATATTGTTGTTAGTTTTTTTTTTTAAAATTGATTTCAAAGCCTAACATCTCTAAGTTCAAAGAAAAGAAAAAAAGTGAATATAACCTAAATAATAAAAAAAAGATAAAAAAGTTTCCCTTCCCTTCGTTTGCTTAAACCCTAAACCATCCACACACAAAGAATTCATTATCGGTAACTTTGAGCGTAACGTCGGAACTCCACCAACTCACACTCGCCTAGCCATCGGCGGTTGTTCTCTTGCTGTCGGAATCCAGCTGTGGCAGTCCTTTATTTTATTAACCAAGCCGTGCTCGGACCTTGCTTCAGCTTGAACTTGGGGGCATACTTTCAAGGTGAGTGGTAACTGTAAATATGTAATATATTCTTATCATTGATTCAGTTTATGAATGTCTGATTGAATCGTTGAGTTATGTGGGCTAAAGAATTGTCGAGTTTTGAGAGAGGTTAGATGGAATTCTTAGACATTCACTTGGACAAATCTCAACATTTTCCTGGACCTTGGCGTATTGTGTTTTGGAAACTAAATGTGAATAACTTATGTACGGTTGTCATTGGATTAATAATGATGGTATTTTGAATCGATATGAGTTGATTGGTTGTGATTTTCGATCGTTTATTGGCAAGCACGAAAAAGAATGACGATACCACAGTTATATGGGCGGACAAAAAATGTGACCAAAAGATCAAAGAAGTACCTGGAAGAAGCACTGTATGTAAGGCTGTTCAGAGAAGGCAGCTCAGAGGTAAGTGTGAGACAACAGTTAAATCAGTTCCTCAAGAGCTCCAAGCTTGTCTTCAAATGGGAAGTAAGCGACACCATCAAGAAGCTTCGCAGTCGCAATCTTTATCACCCTGCTCTCAAGGTATCCTTCTCCAAATCCTCAATTTCATGTTCCTGTATTCTAATTAATTGTTTGTGATATTATATAAAATTAACGAACATTTTACTCCTATGGTTTAGAACTTCAATGCTTATGTGATATGATTGTCTGAATCTAGAAGTTGAAACATGTCAAATTTTATGAACATTTAAGTCCATTTTTTTAAATTTTATTTTGTGCCTTACAGTTAATCTATGACCATTTGTCTCAAACTAGTGGTATGTTCTGAATCCCCGTATTAAAAACTGTTGTACCTTATTTTTTGGCTCTTAATGTTTCCAGGGTTAATGTATATTATGGTTACTTTGTATTTTGCTTCGTTCTTTTCTGTCACCCTCTTATGTCATAATCATGTATTTGCTTAAAAATTTTCAATCATACCATGCATAATGTATAGCATTATTTCATTGTTTCACAGCTATCAGAAACTATGTCTAAGAGGGGTATGAATAAAACTGTGAGTGAGCAAGCTATACATCTTGATCTTGTTGCCAAAACTCGAGGCATACCAGCTGCAGAAAATTACTTCATTGATCTACCCGAAACATCCAAGAACCTTCTAACATATGGAGCTCTTCTCAACTGTTACTGTAAAGAATTGATGACTGAAGAAGCTGAAGCTCTCATTGAAAAGATGAAGGAGCTCAATCTTGGTTTAAGCTCCATGTCTTACAATAGCTTTATGACTCTCTACACAAAAGTGGGTCAGCCTGAAAGGGTCCCAGAAATTATACAAGAAATGAAGGCTAACAATGTCATGCCAGATTCTTACACATACAATGTCTGGATGAGGGCTCTGGCAGCTGTAAATGATATTTCTGGTGTTGAAAGAGTAATGGAGGAGATGAAGAGGGATGGCCGAGTTGCTGCTGATTGGACAACATATAGCAACTTAGCCTCGATTTATGTTGACGCTGGCTATTTTGAGAAGGCTGAAACAGCACTTAAAGAACTGGAGAAGAGAAATGCAAACAAAGACCTTTCTGCCTTTCAGTTCCTCATTACTTTGTATGGCCGAACAGGAAACTTGCTTGAAGTTTATCGAATATGGCGTTCTTTGAGGCTGGCTTTTCCTAAAACTGCAAATATAAGCTATCTAAATATGATTCAAGTGCTGGTTAACTTAAAGGATGTACCTGGTGCAGAGAAGTGCTTCAGGGAATGGGAATCTGGGTGCTCAACTTATGATATCAGGGTTGCAAATGTTCTCATCAGTGCATATGCCAAGGAAGGCATGCTAGATAAGGCAGAGGAGCTCAAGGAGAGGGCCCGCAGGAGAGGAGCCAAACCTAATGCTAAAACCTGGGAAATATTTTTAGATTATTATTTGAAAAATGAGGATATCAAAGTGGCAGTTGATTGTTTAGCTAAAGCCGTATCTACTGGTAGAGGGAATGGTCAGAAGTGGGTTCCATCACCTGTGATTGTAGGGTCTTTGATGGCACATTTTGAGCAGCAGAAAGATGTGGATGGTGCAGAAGGTCTTATTGAGATTTTGAAGAAGGCTGTAGATGATGTAGCAGTGGAGGTATTTGAGTCATTGATTAGAACTTATGCAGTGGTTGGAAGGAAAAGCCAGATGATGCGTCGCCGATTGAAGATGGAGAATGTGGAAGTGAGCGATGATTGTGAGAAGTTGCTTGAAGCAATATGCGTGGAGTGAGTTTTATGTACTGTTTCAGTTTGTTGCCATGATTACATTTGTTCTAGGATCAATTTTGAATGGTTTAACTTGCTACTTGTTCTAATAATGAAATGTTGCATCTGCTTCATTTGTTATGGTGGAGATACATATAGGCATATAGCTGACGATAAACAAAGTTTAATGCTGTGTTTGTAAGCTCCTTTGTCCCAAAACTATGAAACTAAGGGTACTGCTAAATTCACTATCCTTTTGTTATTCCCAGTATTTGATTTTTTGAGAATGACTAATGCGACATTTTAATGGTGTTTATTTTTATCCAACTCTTGAGTGTTTTATGTCAAGTACCTAAAATTAAAAAATGAGTTTTGCATAATTGCTGTGTTTCATGCAACATTGTGCTGAGCTCTGCTTATCTTCTTCTTGTAGAAGAAGGCTCGTTCAACAGTATGAGTTTTGTGTCGCAGTGGGCTTATGAATTTGAGCATGCAATAGTTACAGAGCTAGCAATACGTACTATACCAGACAAAAGAATGTTTTATTTTTTTTAATATGAGATTTGAAGTCTTTTAATATATATATTTTATGTTCACAAGAAAAAAATTATATTTTTTCAATATAGAATAAAAAATCTTTTTAGTTTAAATACCTCAACTTAAAAGGATAATGTTCTAACATAATATCTTTTCAATATGGGATAAAAAAACCTTTTGAAATAATATTTTAAACTTCATTAGTTATAACATATATAACCTATATTTACATAGATTATTTTGTAATTTTTTCATATGAAATATTAAAACTTCAAATATTTTTTTTAAATTTTTCTAAGTTAATCCTGGTTGACTCAAAGTAACCCATGTAACTCAAAACCTGGCTTCTTAACCAGGACTTCTAATCAGATCTAATAACTACAATATGGCATGTCCACGCACTGCCGCGGATTTATAAAACAAATGTACTTGATAGTGCTATAATTGTGAACTAGCGCTAGATAAGTAATAGAAACTAAAGGTATGATGGAGCCAATATTTCATGACGGAAAAAAAAATTGTGTTGGTAATCAAAAACTTAGAGATTGAACAAAATGATTTGTAGCAATCCACAATGTTTTGTGAGGAAAGATACAGTGCTTTCGCCACATGATTTAGCTTTTCTGTTAATAAAAAGCAAAAAAAATTACAAAACTAAATTTTCTACCAACTTAATATTAAAAAAAAAACCAATAAAGATAATTTTGGAAGGAAAAAAACGTTGTAGCAAATGATAATGTTTTGTGAGGAAAACTACAGTGTTTTCCCCAATAAAATAAAATAAAAAGTCATTTAGAGAAATATTGTAGCAATCCACAGTGTTTTGTGAGAAAAACTACAACGCTTTCCTCATATGATTTAACTTTATTGTTATTATAATTCTTAACCAACTCAATATTAAAAAAAAATCGACAAAGATAATTTTGGAAAAAATCATATAGGAAAACATTGGAACAATTCACAATGTTTTTTTTAAAAAAATTACAAAGCTAAATTTTTAATTAACTCAATATTAAAAAAATCAAATCGATAAAGATAATTTTAAAAAACAAAATTACAAAAAAAAATAAAAAAGGAAACAAAAAACCATGTTGGAAAAACTGTACCAATTCACTGTGTTTTGTGATGAAAGCTACAGTGCTTCCCCACATGATTTAGCCTTATTTGTAATGACTTGTAATTGTAATTCTCAACCAGCTCAATATTAAAAAAATTAAATTGACAAAGATAATTTTAAAAAAATCATAAGAAAAAAAACCATGTGGAGAGATACAGTAGCAATCCCTAATGTTTTGTGAGGAAAGCTACAGTGCTTTCCCCATATGATTAAGCTTTATTACAAAGTTAAATTCTAACCAACTCAATATTAAAAAAATAAAATCGACAAAGATAATTTTGAAAAAAAATATTACAAAAAAAGAAAACGCAAAAGAAACTGGAAAAAAGACCTTGTGAGGAAAAACTGTATCAATCCATAATGTTTTGTGAGGAAAAAACTTGTATTTACTTGTAATTGTAATTCTTAACCAGCTCAATATTTAAAAAAATAAAATTGACAAAGATAATTTAAGGGAAAAACATAACAAAACAGAAAAAAAACCAAGTGAAAAAACACTGTAGCAATCCACAATAATTTATGAGGAAAGTTACAGTGTTTTCCTCATATAGTGTAACTATAATTTTTAACCAGCTTAATATTAAAAAATAAAATCGAAAAAGATAATTTCAGAGAAAATCGTAAAAAAACAAAAAAAAACCATGCGAAGAAACACTGTTGCAATCAACAATGTTTTAAAGAAAAAAATTACAAAACTAAATTCTTAATCGGCTTAATATATAAAAAATAAAATCAACAAATATAATTTTGAAAAATAAAAAAATAAAATAGAAAAACTAAGTGGGAAAACACCATAGCAATCCACAATATTTTAAAGGGAAAAAATTACAAAGCAAAATTTTTAATTAGCTCAATATTTAAAAAGTAAAATCAACAAAGATAATTTTGAAATAAAAAAGAAAAAATAAATGAAAAAAAGAACAAAGAGGAAAGTTGAAAAAAAAAGGAAAGTAATTTTTGAAAAAAAGAAAAACGAAATGAAAAAGAAAAAGAAAAAAGGGGAAAGTTGGAAAAGAAAATAGAAAAGTGCAAAAAAAAAAAAGAAAAGTGAAAAATAAAAGAGGAATGCATTGTGGATTACTATTGTAATCCAGAGTGAAGTTAAATTTTAACCAACTCAATATTAAAAAAATAAAATTGACAAAGATAATTTTGAAAAAAAATATTACAAAAAAACTGGAAAAAAAACATGTGAGGAAAAACTGCATCAATCCATAGTGTTTTGTGAGGAAAAACTTGTATTTACTTGTAATTGTAATTCTTAACCAGCTCAATATTTAAAAAATAAAATTGACAATGAAAATTTTAGGAAAAATATAACAAAATAAAAAAAACCATGTGGGAAAATACTGTAGCAATCCACAGTAATTTGCGAGGAAAGTTACAGTGATTTCCTTAAATATTGTAACTGTAATTTTTAACCAACTTAATATTAAAAAATAAAATAAAAAAAGATAATTTTGGAGAAAATCATAAAAAAACAAAAACAAAAAAAACAATGGGGAGAAACACTGTAGCAATCAACAATGTTTTAAAGGAAAAAAATTACAAAGCTAAATTCTCAATATAAAAAAATAATTTTGAAAAATAAAAAAATAAAATAGAAAAACTATGTGGGAAAACACTATAGAACTCCTCTGTATTTTAAAGGAAAAAAAATTACAAAGCAAAATTTTTAACCAGCTCAATACTTCAAAAGTAAAATCAACAAAGAAAATTTTTTAAAAAAAAATAAAAAACAAACAAAAAAAGAAAAAAAGAGGAAAGTTGAAAAAAAAAGGGAAAGTAATTGTGGAAAAAAAATATAAAAAATAAACGAAAAAAAAGAGGAAAGGTGGAAAAAAAATGAAAAAGTGTAAAAAATAAAGTGAAAAAAAGAGAGGAATGCATCGTTGAAACACCGTAACAATCTATAATATTTTAAATGAAAAAAATTACAAAGCAAAATTTTTAACCATCTCAATATTTAAAAATTAAAATCAACAAAAATAATTTTAGAAAAAAAATAAATAAAAAAAGAAAAAAGGGGAAAGTTGGAAAAAAATGAAGAAGTGCAAAAAAAAAGTGAAAAAAAAAGAAAATAGAAAAACTATATGGGAAAACACCGTAGCAATCTACAGTATTTTAAAGGCAAAAAATTATAAAGCGAAATTTTTAACCAGCTCAATATTTAAAAAGTAAAATGACCAAAGATAATTTTAAAAAAAATAAACGAAAAAAAAAGAAAAAAAAGGAAAGTTGGAAAGAAAAAAGAAAAGTAATTTTAGAAAAAAATAAAAATAAAAGAAAAAGAAAAAGAAAAAGGTGAAAGTTGGAAAAAAAAAACAAAAAGTGCAAAAAGAAAAAAAAAGTGAAAAAAAAAAAGAATGCACTTTAGCAATCTATATTATTTTAAAGAAAAAAATTACAAAATAAAAAATTTAACTAGTTTAATATTTAAAAAGTAAAATCAATAAAAATAATTTTAGAAAAAAAGAAAAATAAAAGCGAAAGTTGGATAAAAAATAAAAAAAATACAAAAAAATGAATGCATTGTGCATTAATTGTAATTCACAGTATATTGGGTGTGGATAAACAGTAAATTTTCCACACCCTTTAATTTAATGTATAATAATAATAATGCATAGAACTCAAAAAAAAAAAAAAAAAAAAAATAAAGAAGTTTATTTGAAGTTTCCAAGGGCGTGCTTGATCACAGCTCAAAGAGAGGACTCAAAGTTTTTGGGACGCAATTAAATTCACATCAAACATTAACCTTACATATACAATTAATGTACTTAGTGCGCGGAACGAAACTAGAGGAACGAGACAGGATAAGATAGGATATATTGAGTAGCTATCCTCCATGATGTGAAAGGCAAAAGGTAAAATTAAGATGAGACCAAAGAAGACATAAAGTTATATTATTATTATTATTATTATTATTATTATTCCATTAAATACTATAGATTTTAATTTTTCTCTCAAATAAAGTTATAGAATGTTTTTTAATATAGCAAGTGTTCTACTTTTTTTTTCTTTACAATCCTTCATGTTTTTTTTACCTTTTAAAGTTTAAGTTAAAATTAGCCTTTGAGTCCATGTTTCGCTGTAAATAAGCCAAAAAGCTAATAATTGCATTAAAAAATATAAATGTTGTTATTTTTATTTGTATGCAATAAAATATTTAAAATAATAATTAAAAACTCAACTAGTATGTTAAACAAAATAAATCAACTACTATAAGCGTTAATAAATGAAAAAAATCGGTGTAATTTCTTTGATCTAGTGGGTCAATAACTAGTTAGCTGGCCTGTTTAAATGACGATGTGGTTAAAAAAAATTACACAACTGTCATTTTAATTTTGCTTTAACCCTAGCTAAAAAATAAAACAATAAAATATAAAAGGATTAAATAAAAAATAAATAAATAAGGGAGTAAAATGAAAAGATGACACATTATATTGATTGACCCATGCATATAATTTTTCATTAAAAAAGCATATAATTTTTCATTTACTATTAAACACATGCGTAAGTTTTTTAATTCACAATTAATTTTTTTATGCAGCTGAAGAACACACAAACAATACCTATCCATTTCTTTTTATTTTTTGTGTTAAAAAATAATATTTGATCTTACCTGCAGTGCAGTGCCGGCAAGTTAGCAGTTAAAGCAGTTAATTTAAGAAACAATATACTAGATTGTTAATTAATTATAATTGTTCTGCACCTAGTTTTCGTTTTTCTTCTGATATGGGATAATGGGTGGTTGAACAAATACATACAATTTGAACTGATGGCTGGTTGTGTTGCTGACAAGGAAATGCACAGTGTGGCTCTGCTTCTGATTTGCAGAGGGACGTGTCTGAGTCAAAAGCGATGTTATTAAAACAAAGATTGTCAGGTTGGAATTATCTTAATTTCTACCCTTTCCTTGACCTTCGCATGTTTCATTGCTTTTCAGTCACCCTCCACTTCCTAATGCCGTGT
>Ga0325414_1003867_pt1 | contig 15637 bp, 12 predicted proteins | sample PopdelMetagenome_8_FD_206183 | JGI IMG/M metagenome (GOLD analysis project Ga0325414, IMG submission 206183) | Populus deltoides microbial communities from Bellville, Georgia, United States - Leaf-PdKOR-R3 | ecosystem: Host-associated > Plants > Phyllosphere > Phylloplane/Leaf | place: USA...
GAAGGCTGGGAAGGGGGAAGGGGAAGGGGGTGGGGTGGCTGAGAAGGGTGAAGGGAAAAAGGGGAAGGAGAAGGCTGGGAAGGGGAAGGGGGTGGGGCGGCTGAGAATGGAGAAGGGGGAAAGGGCAAGGGCAAGGGCAAGGGAAGGGAAGGCTGGAAAAGGAGAGGGGAGGGGGGGTGGCAGCTGCTGCTGGAAAGGAGTAAATTGATTTAGGGTCAGGGATGGATGCTTTTATACCTTGTTTTAAACCGGTCCAGTTTGGTCCGGTTCAATCGGTTTAAGCTTTTTAAAACTGAAACCGAACCGGACCGGGTGGTTTTTTTTATTTTTTAATCGGTTTATTCGGTTTTTTTTATCGGTTCGGTTTTTTCGGTTAATTTTTTCTCAGTTTTTTCGGTTTAATTGGTTGGTCGGTTTTTTTGAACACCCCTACTTGAAAGTATGGTTCAAGAAGGATCTTGTAATTCTATACGTGGAGAAGCTGGTGGTTGTTTGATTGTGATAAAATCTTTTGAATTTATATTCATCTTATGTTTGATGCATAAAATAATGGGGATTACTGATTTACTTTGTCGAGTTTTGTAGCAAAAATCTCTTGACATCTTAAATGCAATGACTCTTGTATCAACTACTAAAGCATTGCTTCAAATTTTGAGAGATGCCGGATTTGATCTTCTCCTTGCAAATGTGCAATCTATTTGCATAAAATATGAGATTGACATACCACATATGAATGCTTCGTATAAAAAGGCTATAGGTCATTTATGTTAACAACAAGGTTCAGTGATAGTTTACCAGAATTATCATTATGATATATTTAACTCAACAATAGATTTTCAGTTGGAAGAATTAAATTCTAGATTCAATGATGGGATAATGAAACTCCTTGTACTTAGCTCTGCTTTAGAACCTAAGAACAACTTTAAATCATTTAAAGTTGATGCTATTTACAAGCTTGCTGAGAAATTTTATCTTGAAGATTTCAATGAACAAGAGATGTATTATTTGAGATCTCAGCTAGAGCATTATCAGATTGATGTGATTCATCATGAGAGCTTTCAGAATATGTCTACCATTTCTGAATTATGTTGAGGATTATCTGAAACAAATAAGTCACAGCACTATTATTTGATTGACAGGTTAATTCGTCTTATTTTGACTTTGCCTGTTTCCATTGCCACTACAGAGCGGATATTTTTAGCTATGAAACATGTTAAAACTATGCTTCACAAGAAAATGAAAGAGGAGTTCTTAGCAGATTCTACGATGATTTACATTGAACGAGAGCTTGTTGAAGATATTGATTTTGATTCGATCATAGATGAATTTTATTCTACAAAACATCAAAGGGTGCAACTTTGATAGTATAATTTATTTTTATTTTTATTTTGAATAAAAAAGATCTACGCAGAAAAGAAGTAAAAGAGCTGCTACCAGCTACTGTTTTGGAAAATGATACGTACTGGAACAGTGAGAAGGGGCTTCTCCTCGCACCCCAAGCAACGCAAAAGAAGCAACCAATTACATGGAAACCTTAGAGACATGGTCAGCCGTCTAGCTAGCCTTATGTAAAATGTATATGTCAGCAGTTTAGCAAGACATAAATGAGAGAGCTTGAAGTATATAAATTGATGGTTGCCATTTAAAATAACATGTCACTTAAGATGCTAGTACTGGAATGCATGAGCCAAAAAACCCATGGAAGGGCTGATAAGAAATTCATAAGAGAGTTGAAGAAACACAGGAACAAAAGCCATGGCTGGTTTAAAAATACCCATAAGAGAAGCCTTTCGCAAGAGTGATCAGGAATTACAGGCCAAACTTTATAGCAATTTGATGTTCTTGTCAACAAATGAACAGGCATGTTAAACCAGCATGGAAAGACTTGGATATATCAAGGAAAAGATTCTGGCAGCAAGCAAGAATATTGACCAAAAAAGCGCATGTAGGTTATGACATCGGATGAATAATGCAAACAAATATGGGAATGAATCGCTTCAATGAAATCGAATAACACTAGCAGTTGAATAAATAGCAAACAAAGGTCAAAGCGTGCTGTCAATTAATGAAAAAAAAAAGGTGTAAAAACACAAAGAAAATAAGAACGCAAAAGATAAATCGCAACTGGGCAAATGAAAGTGTTATTGATGAAAAATACATTGAAGTTGGATTGGTTGGGCACATGCAGCTTGGAAAAAGATATGTGTGAACAATGAATTACCACAGTACTATGAAAAGACGTTACAAATAAAAACCACTTGTTATTGCAAGTAAGCATAATACAGGCAATTATACAGGCAGGCCGAGAAAGTTAAAATTAAAAAATTCATGCCAAATGAAGTGGAGTCGTGCAAGAAAAAAAAGGCTAAAGCAAAAATATCTACAAAGGCTAAACACGTGAGTTATGAGTGTTTATATTGGTAGAAAGAAGGGTGCTAGTATAGCTAGAGCAAAAACCAATCAACAAACTGTTAAAGGTGCTGATACTACAGTATTAAAAGATAATATTCAAGATTATGTAGTTTTTTTTATTACCTTATATATATTATGTCTATTACCTAGTTTAGATGATCATGTAATTATTATTTATTTTCGTCATAACCAAGGATAGAATCAAATTTAGTAATTGTCATGTTAGGAACTGATTCTAATCTATATATACTTGTAACTCTGTCATCAATAAAGGTATGATTGAGATATTATACTTATCTAAATTTATGATCATCTTAAAACATTTCGATGAGATAATGGCTCAGAATACATGTCCAAAGACATGACACATTATTTATGTTATAATGGCATATTACATCAAACTAATTGTGTTGGTACACCACAATAAAATGAAGTCTCTAAAAGGAAAAATCGTGATCTGCTTGAAAAAACTTGTGCTATAATGTTACAAATGCACGTTCTAAAAGGGTTTTGGCCATACGATGTTCTTACAGTCGTCTATCTCATAAATTATTTACCCAGCCGCGTGCTAGATTTTAAATCTCCTCTTGAGGTTTTGCAGGTTACAAGTCCCAAATTGGCACATCTAAAAGTATTTGGATGCTCATGTTTTGTGCACTTACCCTCATCAAAACGGGTCAAGCTTGACTCCAGAGCTGTTAAATGCATTTTCTTAGGGTATTTCAAACACAAAATGGATATAGATGTTATGATCCCTCATAAAAGAAAATGTATGTATCAAGAGATGTTACATTTACTGAAGATGCTCCTTATTACCCTGCCATAGGTCAAGAAGAGGATGATTTAAACTTGTTTCCACTGCCTGGTTCCAGTTATTATGATCAAGATGTATGTTCTCTGCCACAACAGGTTCGTGAAGTTAGAGTTTAGCCTGGTTTTAATCAATCTCCTTCCACCACTGTTGAGGATTTTTTGGGTGCATGTCTAGCACTTGATGTTCTTCAACTAATTATAAAAGCCCCTGCTATTCAAGGTGATGAAGTTCCAAGAAGAATGTCTTACAGAACCCGTCAGCCTTCTCCTAGATTACAAGAGTATGTAACATATAATGTCAAGCATCCAGTCTTTAAAGTTCTGTCATATGATAAATTGTCCCAAATCACAGACCATTCCTCACCTCCATCTCTGAAGAACTGTGTGGCAGTAAGCTATGACAGAAGAACTATGTGCACTTGCTGATAATCATACTAGGAGCACCATGTCGCTTCCTGCAAGTAAACATGCAGTTGGTTGCCGCTGGATTTTCAAAAAAAAATTCAACTCAGATGGAACAATTGAAAGGTATAAAGCTCGGCTTGTAGCTCAAGGGTTCTCGTAGAAATTTGAAATCGACTTCTAGGAAACCTTTGCTCCAGTTGAAAAAATGACTATTGTTCGTGTCTTGTTATCTGTGGCAGTTAATCGGGACTAGTCATTGTATCAAATGGATGTATGCAATGCATTCTTGCATGGAGAACTTGAAGAGAAAGTGTTCATAAAGCTATCCCCAGGACATCCACAGAGTCACTCTTATAATCTGGTCTGTAAACTTTATAAATCCATATATGAATTGAAACAGAGTCCACGAGCATGGCATGCCAAATTAAGTGTTGCTTTAAAGACACTTGGTTTCACAAGAAGTAATGTTGATTCCTCATTGTTTATTCAATAGAATTCTGCAGACAAGCTAATTGTGCTTGTATATGTAAATGACTTAATTATTACAAAAAGTAATGAAACCTCTGTTGTAAAATTGAAGACTAATCTGCGGCAGCAATTCTCCATTAAAGATCTTGGGAAGGTGAAGTATTTCTTTGGGATAGAAATGGCTACTTCAAGCAAGGGTGTTTTTCTTAACCAACAAAAGTATATTCTAGACATGCTACAAGATGCTGAAATGTTGCATACCAAGCCAGCTATTATACCTCTGGACAGCAAGATGCAGCTGGATTAATTAAGCAAACCTCTCTTGACATTCACTACTTATCAAAGGATTGTTGGAAAATTAATTTACTTGACTATCACTAGACCATACATTACATTTGCTGTTAGTTTATTGAGTCAATACATGCATGCTCCTATAGCTCAACATCTTGACATGATGAAGCGTATTATACGATACTTCAAAAGGGACTATTGATCGCGACATTATTATGACACGCAATGGACATACAGATATTACAAGATACACAGATTCTGATTGGGCAGGAAATGCATTAGGTAGACGTTCTACCACTAGATATTGCATGTGTATTGGAGGTAATTTAGTGTCTTAGAATAGCAAAAAACAACAGGTGGTCGCGCGTTCGAGTGCTGAAGCTGAATATCACGCAATGACATCTGCTTCATGTGAATTAATTTGGCTCAAGAATCTACTTGCAGATCTTGGTTTTTTCTTTCATACACCTATGATCTTATTTTATGACAATCAAGCTGCTATGCAGATTATTGTTAATCTAGTGTTTCATGAATGCACAAAACATCTCGAAGTAAATTGCAATTACATTTGCCAACAGGTTTAAGCTAAACTTATTCAAACATTCTATGTGCGCACCCATGACCAACTTGCTGACGTGTTTACCAAAATCCTACCATCTGGTCAATTTCATCATTTGCTCAGCAAGCTTGGATTAGTTAATCCACTAAATCCAGCTTGAGAGGGAGTCTTGAAGATTATAGTATAAGTTATAGATCCTTATAGATATTGCAGATACTAAAGATTAATGGTGCAGATACTACAGATACTGAAGATTAATAGAGTAGATAATGCAGTATCAAGAGACAATATTCAAGATCCTGTAATTATTATATTACCTTATATATGTTATGTCTATTACCTAGTTTAGATGATCATGTAATTATTATTTATTTCCTTCATAACCAAGGACAGAATCAAATCTAGTAGCTGTCATATTAGGAACTGATTCTAGTCTATATATCCTTGTAACTCTGCCATTAGTAAAGATATGATTGAGAGATTATACTACTCTGAATTTCTACATAAAGTAATGCAAACAGGAGCAATGTTTAATATCAAATAGAGGTTAGTTAAATAGACAGTTAGAAAAGAAGCATGTGTTAGTTATAAAATTTGTCTTGTCCAAACATGCTAGTATGGTGGTTGAAAATATGTCTAGAATCATGCCGATGTAGATCGAAAAAAATTTAAAACACCAAAAAAAAAACAGTAAAAGTTGATCTAAGGCTTTCAAAAGCCCACCTTGTTTTTGTCTTGTAATAAGACATTGAATGAAACATTTCAAAGCAAATACATGCAAAAGAAACATAAAAAAGAGGAACTTGTGCATACCTATGCATCGGATGATTTGTTAAAGTATATGCCCTATATATGTGGTATTAACTTTATTCACACACACACACACACACACACACATATATATATAAAGATTTATTTATCTTTAATATTCATCAAATATTGATTAACTAATTTAATATTTGATTAATAAATAAAGTTGTTATAATTATGAAATTCTATTGCATCAAAACATTATTCCTAAAAATTACTGGTCAATGTTCTATTAAGATTGGACATTAATTAGAATTATTGAAACTGATACATATTATATTATATCCTTTATGAAATAAAGTAGTTGTTCTTATAAACTGAGATATAAGAGATACCTAGAACTAATATATAAATGCTTATCGGATGACATATACACTGAACTAACCCGCGTGAAAATTTCATATGAAAAGATCACTTGTGTCTATGAAAAGGCTCACATGACGGTTATGTAAGTGATCATTAAACTTGAGATCACTAAGTTACCTTATATAGGGAGTGTTATTTTTTTTATCATCCTACTATATGTTGTATTTTTTTTATCATCCTACTATATGTTGTCCTAATCAAGGGTAACAAATAGATAGATATTGAGTATAACATGAACTATATGAAAGTATTTAAGTAATCAAGAGAGGATTCATCACCTTTGGTGAAATAGAAAAAATATATCATTTATTCTTAAATAGTATTTATTGTAAATCCTTATGTAAGGTGGAATGAGATTTGAAAAGAGTTTTAAATCTTATTCAAAGAATCAATTACTATAGTTTTGAAAACAAACATGATTTAACAGAGTAGACACACTTCATGCTATAATTTCTAAATTAAAAAATTGTTGATAAAAGGATAACAATTACACTGAGAAAATAGTCACTAAAAGATTAAGTCAAACCACTTATGACTTTTCTAATATTTAGGGGATCATGACAGGTTACTAGGCATCATACTTGATCTTTAAATATAAATCAATCAATTGTAAAATTAATAATAAATTAATTTATTTAATCCTATTTTATTTACAATTATGATTTATATTTAGGTCAACTTATTAGGGATCATAATGGGTGAACACATAAGAATTATTGGTTAGAAATTAAAATGAAATGATTAATCAAGTGTGACTTGATTATAAATAAATTTTAGAAATTGAAGACTAAAGTGTAATTTATATAGGGAATTACAATTCTAGACCTAGAAAAAATAAATAGCGACTTGATTAATAAATTTATAAAGCCTAAAATAATATATATGATATTATTTAAGAGGCAAATTGATATTTTATCATTTAAAGAGCTTTTTAGGTTTTTTATAAATAGAAAGTCATGCCTCTTATTTCATATGCATGGTGAAAAAAGTGAGTGGAGTACAATACTGAAATACCTAAAAAAAAAGGTAGCACTCTAAAGTATATCAATCTCTCTCTTCTAAAATGGTTTAGGAGATTTCTCACTAGTGGTTCGTGTGGATTACAATTCAAGGTCAAATAATTGAACGACTTTTGGTTTGTGACAACCTAGCATTTGAAGCAAATAATCAAAGCAAAAAACAACATTTGATGTTTAGGTAATTGACACGATCAAAAGATTGATGTCTTATCTCAAGTACAGGAGTATCGAAATAATAAATAACCCGGCAAGATCGAGGTCGAACCATAGGGAGGTGAACTATATAAAATTATAAACAATTGGACGACTTTTGGTTTGTGACAACCCAGCGTTTGAAGCAAATATTCAAAGCAAAAAACAACATTTGATGTTTAGATAATTAACACAATCAAAATATTGATGTCTTATCCCAAGTGCAGGAGTGTCGAAGTAAGAAATAACCTGGCAAGACCAGGGTCAAACTACAAGGAGGTGAACTATATAAAATTATAAACAACAAATGAAAAGGAGTTGAAGAGAACTTTTGAGATGTGATATTGATGTGAGTATTAATCAAAGATAAAAGCAACTGTCAAGTTTAGAGGATCCACTAATAGTATTAGAAATAAGTATAGTATAAACTCTTTTTATTAATCAACTGGAAACCACACACAAAGGAGGTTCCAATCAGATGATTTATCCTTAATAGTTCATTATAAATTTTTAACATGATCATATTAATTATCTTATTTTAGTAACACCATACTTTTAAATATTGTCAGGAATTCATGATGTTAACTTATGTTAACAACAAATCAAGTTCCTTTCATAGCATAGGTGTCGGTTATACCATATAGTAGGCTATGAAAGTGTCAAGTATTTGTTGTACCAAGGGTTGTACAACATAAATCTAGATTAATCATTTAACAAGCAAGGTATTAAGAATTAGTAAGATAAAAAGATAAGACATGTTAATAACAAACTTTCTTGGATATAAACATTGAAATCCATGTTGAGTTTATATTATACCTATTCTAACACCATTAGTACCCTTTTCACCTTAACATAATAAACTTAGCTAAATATAATGAAGAAGAAAAACATAAATAAACTAGATAAGAACATAGTTATAATGAAAAGCATAAACAAGAGATTAATGAAAGCAAAACTTAAACACTACAAAAATACAAAGAAAAAAAGCAAAAATATGATCTTGATCTGAACACCAAGATGTTTAAATGTATGGCAAATGCCTCCTTTTATAGGCTAAAATTTAAAACTATTGATTTGATGACTAATTATTGAGTAGATGGCCACCTCTTGACTTGATGACAACCATTATCTTTTTATCTGAACAAAACATCATTGCTAACGTCAGAATTTGAACTGATAGTCTTCATGAAAGTTTTGTGAATTTGTCTTAGCTTTCCAACAAAATAAGAATGAGCTCATTTGGACTTTTAAAACTCGAGATATGGGCTGAACACTTAACAATGTCTAGGCTGCAGGACAAATTCTGACTTCTCTTTTGTTGTTATAATTTGAACTTGAAGACGGCCCTTTTGAATCTTGGACTCTTCATGAAAGTTTTAAACCTATATCTTAGCTTTCCATCCACATAAACTAGACCTAAATCCATATTCTACAGCTCCAGTTATGATCCAATAACCGAATGATGTTCCATTTAAATTGAACCAACATCTCTTCTTTAAGCTTAGCCCTTTCTTTGTCTTTTCACTTTCAATAGTTAAACACATCAATCAATCCTTTAAATTATGAGATATGCTTGCATTCAAAATGAGCATTTACCATAAATTAAAGATATCTTATGTTATCAGACTTATTATTATAAAATATGCTTAAGTTGGGGAATTTAATGATACTTTAAGTACAATATGATGATATAAAACCTTGATAAAAAGTGCATTTTTAAGTACTAATCAGTAATCTTCACATAAAACCCTAAAACAACTCTATATTTGTCTAATGGGATCCTTAGGACTCCTGAAAAACTTTAAATTTACCATTTTCACTATGTTATATGTTTTAGGAAACCCAACATGATATTATTGTATGTATTTTCTTTCGAGGTGGAGGCAAAAAATCATGGCTTGATTGTGAAGTCATGTCTTTGCTGAGGGAGTTTTGAAGCTCTGAACTAAGAACATTATAGAGAAAAAAAAGATAAGAAAATGGAACGAAAATGAATTTGGCAATCAGGATATGAAATTGCTGCATTTTCAGAATCATCTTTAACAATTGGAAAAGGAAAGGGGTAATCATTATCTAACTTAGCAAGAGATCACATAATTACAGGGACTAAGCTTAGAGCATTGGGAAGTAAGTAAATATGTTGAAGCAATTTGGAGACAAAAGTCTAGACAGAATTGGTTAAGACTTGGAGATAAAAACACAAAGTTCTTTCATTTGACAACAAATATCATAAGAGGAAGAAACTACATTACAAAGATTCATTACAAGGAGGTCACACACTACTCCACATGCCATTAAAGGTGCTGCTATTATTTATTTTTCAAATATGTTCAAACAATTAGACTCTACAAAGCTAAGGATGGGTTCAACAAACTTACTTTTGCTCAGGCTATTGAGTAGAACAAAAGGTTACGATGGAAGAAGTTAGAAAAATAGTGTGCAATTGTGATAGTTCAAAGGCACCTTAGCCCTAACGAGTTCACATTTTGTTTTTACAAAAAAAAGCATGGCCATTGATTAGGAATGAGATATTTGAATGGAGTCTAGATTTTTCAAACTTGGAAAATTGCCTAAAAGTATTAACATTTCTTATATGACCTTAACACCTAAAAAAGCATAACCAATAACATTCTATAAGTATAGACCAATTATTTTCATTCATGGCTTGTACAAAATTATTGGTAAATTGCTCTCAGAGTACAACTCTTATCAATCCATATCAAACAACTTTCATATTAGAAAGACAAATTTTAGATGGCTTTATGATAAATAATGAAGTAATCAATGGAATCAAGAGAGGTGATCAAAATAGGTTTCTTCTAAAAGTGGATTTCAACAAAGCTGTTGAATCTGTTAACTGAGAGTACTTAGAAGAAGTAATGCAGTATATTAGGATTGGAATCAAATGGCTATCTTTAATTCACAAATATATTTTAGGATCTCAACTGGCCATTCTCATTAATGTTTTTCCAAGCTAAGAAGTTAGAGTTTAATGTGGTCTACGACAAGATGATCCTCTCTTTTCATTGTTGTTTGACATAGCAATTGAAAGGCTATCAGTTCTATTTCAAAGGGCTTCGTTTATAGAATACTTTAAAGGTATTGATTTTGGAAATGGAAAATTTCTCAGCCACCTCCAATATATAGATGACACTTTGGTGTTTATGCAAAATGAGTACAACTCATTAATTCATGTGAAAAGGTCTTTGAGGTGGTTTGAATTGGCATCATACTTGAAGGTTAATTTCTATAAAAGCTCTTTAGTGGCTATTAAGCTTAATAATAATTATACAGCTAGTATAGCAAATGCAATATACTTAAATGGGACACATTATCGATCTGATACTTAGGACTTTCTTTGGGTACAAACCCGAGAAGACTTTCCACATTTGCATTTAAACTAAATAATGGCTTTTAGAGAATTCTTAAACACTCAATGCATAAAATAACAACAATAACAACAATAACAACATAATGGAAAGGGAGGGATGTGTTCATTGAGTTATACCCTCTCAAAGTTAAATGTTTACCTTATTTAATGATGTTGCTTTCTTGGTATCTTTTCTTGAGTTATGATGGCAACTATCAATTAGTAAAGGGGAAGGAAGATGATGGCACCGTTGAAATGTTGCTGACAGGACTATTGTTATTGTTGTTGTGGTGACAATGGAATTGAATAAAGGATTGATGCAGGTGCTTAGAGAGGGGTACAAAGATGGAAGTTCAACTTACTAGTGAAAGGCAGTGTGGGTGTGTATCTAAGAATGGGTAGAGGGCTGGTAACAATGGTGAAGATAGGTGGTTGAAAGGCAATGTCTTTTTCTCTCTTTTTTCTTTAAAATTTATTTTCCTTTTATATCCTCAAAAGGGTAGGTAGTTGTGAAATCATTTGTGAGTTTGAAGGCATTTTTCCAAAACTAGATCATAAAGGATTATTTTCTATTTTTACCTCTAATCTACTAGGAGACGGTTCGTCTCTCTTGTTCTTATATATTCCCTCTCCCTAAATGTCTAACAAACTCTTGAAACTTTTAGAAAAAAAATTAGGAACTTCCTAACTGGAATTTGGTTGAAAATGGCTGACTAGGAATGCACCTTCCATAAATTAACCATGGAAAATGGGAGGTTAATGAAGCCAACCAAACAATAGATCTTATAGAGGGGATGTCATTCTTAAATTAGGATCAAACCATCCTTGATTTGGTGGCCTGTAACTTTGTCACCATCGATCCAGAGTTAGGAGTAACACTGCCAAATTTTACTAAACCAGACAAGGCTGTCTTAAGACAAAACGTTGAGGGCTTCTATATGGCAAGTGGGGCATAAACATTGAAAACAAATGGCACAACCTTGTAAAAAGGAATCTTCTCTTTCAAAAGGTGGTGATTAGAGCCCCTGAAGTGGTCTGAGATGTCACGTTCATTTGCCTAAATATGACAACTCAATTAGCCATTTTGGCTAAAGAAGATAACATGCAGGGACCAAACATCGTGTTACTCTTTCCATTCATTAACAATGAGTGACATGCCATTCAACTTAAACCTTAGAAATTAAGGTTTTCTAATTGGAATTTTGTAAACTTCAATTTGGTCCTTAATGTTTCCATTTAAGCTTAAACATCCTTAATTAAGATAAAACTGATTAATTTTATATAATTAGGCTCTTGCCAAAAATTAATTGAAATCTTTCAAGTTTGGTGCCCTTTTCAAAGTAGCCCCTGGTTTTTAATTTGTTCAATTTAGTCCTCAATTAAGCCTTAAACTTTGATTTTCTTGGAATTGAACCATTGATTTCACCAATTTGGCTTTTTAAAGTTTCAATTGTGTCCCTAATCTTCTAATTTTTGCATATTGATATAAATTAGGCCTCCAAACTTGATTTTCCTTCAATTGAGTCCTTGACTAACTCTTTAAAACCGATTAAAATTTAGATAAGTTCTTGAATTTAATTAATTCTTCCAATTTTGATCAAGTTGGATTTCAACCTTACACTTGTTTCAAATCAAGTCTTTCATCAGCCCATCTTGTCAATATACCCTAATTTGTTATTCTTTTATTATTTTGGTTTTTTGCAGCTCAAAGATTTATCTCCTCGTGTCCTGAAAATATTTTTGGATTTTTAATTTTTTTAGATTTTAAAATAAAAAAATGTATTTTTTTTAAAAAAATTATTTGGGTCCAAATTCGGTTGTGACATATAGGTGGAAAAAAAAAATTTTATTGGATGACATGACAGGTGTATAGAAATATATCTATATATAAATCTAGTGCGAAGGGTTCGAATAGTGGATTGGATGCAAATAGAAAAATTGAGAATGATTATGTTGATGAGTGTGACATATGTATATGTTCATAAGGAAATGATGCATAAACAAAGTTTTTATTATCAAATTATAATTAATTTTGAATATTATATATTGACTCCCTAAGAACCAAAAGGTAAGAAATTAATTTGAACATTGTGTTTGCAAGTTTTTTGATTCCTTATACTCTAGCTTAATGAAGGAAGATCAAAGTGTAAGAAATAAATTTTAATAATCTTGTATTTTTTAAAAAAAAATACCTTGATTTTCTGATTTCAAGGCTCAAGAAAGCTATTTTATGTGTGGAAATTATGCGATGTTACATAATATTTCATGACAACTTATTTTTGGAAAACCACCATAGAAATTATGGGTGGTTTTATAAATTTCTAGTTTTACTTCAGCTTATAAAAGGAGTGTCTTTCCATAAAGAGAGAATGGGGGATCAAAAGAAAGAAAATATTCAGAAAAGAAAGAAAGAAAAATAGTAAACAAAAGTGAGAAAAAAAAGAGAGAAAATAAGAGAAAAAATAAAAGCATAGGAACAAAGGCTGAAAAGAAAAGCCGGAAATAAAAAGAAAATGAGCAAGAACATCCAGAAAAGAAAGTTATATTTTGATTGAAAGGTATATCATTTACCCTTAATGAGATGGTATAGCTCAATGGACACACCCTTTCCTTTTAAATCTTTGCTTGAATGTTTAATGTTCATCCACCATAATTAATTATTGGTTTGATGAATAATGTATGTGTTTTAATATGTTTAATCACATTTTGAAGTAATATGCATGTTTTGATGAATATATGTTATGGTAGACTGTTAATGTAAGGTTAATAGTCTATTTAAATGACAACAAAATCAGTTTCAATGGTTAGGGCAGTCCTTGGAACTTTGTTCGATTGAAAGTATATGTGTTGGTAAGCATGATTTATCAATATTGTGACCATTGGTTGTTACAGGTTGAATTTTATGTTTTTCAAGTCATATTCATGATAATTTTGAATGAAAATGGGTGTTAGAATCAATGTAAAAGTGTAATGTGTTGAAGAAATCTATTTTGAAGTTTTATAGTAGCTATTGGTTTAACTGTTGCATTTTATTTTTATTTTATTTTTTATTTTTTTTTTTGTTTTCTTGAGGCTTTAATAGTTCAAGGAAGTCAGTTGCTAAGTTTAAGCTATGTTTTCTGGGATTTGGCCATTGTTTTAGGTTTAAGGCATTTTTTGGATACATAAATTTGGTGTTCAAAGGATTTCATTTTGATTTCTTGCAAAATAAAATTATTGGCTTAACTTGTGTGTTTTGATTGAAGCCTATGCATATATATAAGTGTTCTCTTCTCCCTATTAATTCATTTGAGGTCTAGTTTGGATCAATCGATCCTTAATTCTTTTGAAGACCTGGGTTTATGCTTGAGGTTATTGGGTTTGATTCTTGGAATATTTTGCATATTGTTCCTTTTGAATAAGTCTTTAGCTTTAATTTTACATGGTTTAGCTCTATGTTCCTATAATTTTATGCAACCAAAAACCACCATTTCATCTTTGCAAATTATATTATGAACATGGGTTGTATTTAGAAAGCCCAGACCATATGACTAGGTTGAGCCTTTAAGATTTAAGATTGTAATTGGAAAAGCTAAAATTTGTCAAAGAAAAAATGCATTTATAAAAGAAGATATATTTTCAATATTAAAAAAAGCAAATTAAGCTTATATTAAATAAAATAACCACCCTCTCTTCTCTCTCATTTTTTTAACTTTTAATATTTAAGAATTATAAACTTATATATAAGATGTATTTCTATAATTAAAGGAAACAAAAATATAAAATATATTTTAGCTTTAAAATGGATAGGTTTGAGCCATAAAGTCATGGTCCACTTTATTGAGACATGTTTGCTTTAACTAATAGACAAATCAATTGTTAGAAAAACACAACAGAGCCTTAATAATAATCAGATAAATTAACAATGCAGCTTACCTTAAATAGGGTGTGTTAGGGGTGATATTTTCTTTCATATACACAACTAGTTCCCTTATACAAACTCTATATACCAGTTAGGACTCCTAGTAACCAAAAACACTATATGGCGACTTCAAACCTTTAAACCATAAAATGACAAGAATTTGTTGTTCTTTCCGCACCCAAATTCACTCCAGAAAGATGATCGTTGCAATGTCATACATGTATAACAACTAGAATATCATATAAACATATGGTACCTTGAATGAAGCATAAAAAAAAATTGAAATTGAAGATTTTTGTCATACGTATTATACTGTAAGAACATTTAGGAAGACATACTTCGAGGTTTCTCATCCATTACCAGAGGTTGTATTGGATCCTAGAGATGTAATTGTACTGCCCCCAAACCTGAAAAGCAGTGTAAGTTGACCAAGATAAAGTAAAAGAAAGAGAAGAAGGACCTAGTAATGTAAAAAAAAAAGGGTTGCCACACTATATTGCAACAACATCAAACAATATGGTTATAATTCCAAGACATGCTAAAGAGACAATGTTGCCCATTTTAGTGGTGACAATGGTGTTAGAGTATCCAAAAGTGTGAGATGATCAAGGGGTGTTGTTAGGAGATTTAAGGTATCAATAGTTGTTATGAGAAAAACCATGGGTGCTATAAGAGGATCTATTAGTGCTGTAAGGGGATCCAAAGAATTAAACAATATTGGTAGAGCTAGTAGAAATAATGCCTGTACATTATCCTCTACATCCTTAACAGGGATATATATATATATATATATATATATATTAGTTTAGAAATTTACATTTAAACAATCAATCTTTTTCTTTTAAATTGCACACTTAATTTATATTTTCTCAACATTAAACACGAAGAAGCTGCATTAAGTGAAGAATATGAAGATTTTTAAAATGTTATATGTGTTTATGATATGGTATATAAACATTTAAGATGTTAATATTGCCTTGATGTATACAGCTTTTAAAACATATTTTATTATTGATGTATTAATATTAATG
>Ga0325414_1003868_pt1 | contig 15636 bp, 7 predicted proteins | sample PopdelMetagenome_8_FD_206183 | JGI IMG/M metagenome (GOLD analysis project Ga0325414, IMG submission 206183) | Populus deltoides microbial communities from Bellville, Georgia, United States - Leaf-PdKOR-R3 | ecosystem: Host-associated > Plants > Phyllosphere > Phylloplane/Leaf | place: USA...
TGTTTCCACCATTTATATATATTTGTCAACAGCATATATAGAACCACATTTATCATCATAATTAGTCCCCGTAGTTGCCATAAAGTAAAATAATGCTACAGAATCTAATCTATGTGAAATTACAAATTAGTTAAAAGGGTGAATGTTATAAAAAGATCACCAATGTCAAACCTGTTTGAGAGTGTTGTTATAGTTGTTTTTTAAAGTGTTTTTTATTTAGAAATATATTAAAATAGTTTTTTTAAAAAATTATTTTTAAAATCAGCACATTAAAATGATCTAAAAACACTAAAAAAAATATTAATTTAAAAAAATAAAAAAATTTAAATCTTTTTAAAACACTTTTAAAACGTAAAAACAAGATTTTAGATGTTAATCAGATATCAGTGGCATAAACAAATATTAAAATGAATCGAAACATAATAATAAAATTTTTTTAAAAAAAATTTATATTTTGTTTTGTTATCAAGGTCGGAGATTACTCCACAATAAGATAAAAAGATATTAAAAAAATTATTAATAGTTCTGAATAAAAGTTTTTGGCTCTTATAAATATAGATACATTGGCATATAAAATCTTATTTCTTTCCATTCACAATATTTATCAGTAATTGCTCTCACAACATATCACTTCGAAAACAATTTTTGATTGGATGGCTCTGTCATGTCATGGCACGGTGGACCACACGTGGAGCTCTTGATCTTTTCTAGAAGATCACTCCACAAATGATCATCTGTTGCAAGGATGAGAAAGAGACATCTTTAATGAGAAAAATAAGGTTTCTGTTCAAAATCATATTAAGTATAAGCCAATCTCGTTGTGTTTATATATACACACGCAAACACACACGCATACTTAGGTATTCCTTGTAATTCACCATGGGTCAAATATTTTTTTAAAATAAAAAAATTATATACATAATTTTTTTCAATTTATTTTTATAATTAAAAAATTTTTAAGTAAAAATAAAAAATTTTATACATACATGTAATTAAATAAATCAATAACTATGTTAGTAAATGAAAAAAAACCATAAACAATAACTAAAAAAAATTAAGAGACAAATGTAGATTATGTTTTCTAAATTTATTTATTAAAATAATTTTTTTCAAACAAATAATAATAGAAATAAAGATATAAATTAAATTGATTGAATATTATAAAAGGGGAAAAAACACCATGCAAGGCTGCATATATTAAAAATATTATTCGAAAATATTTTTTTTATTTTCAAAAATAAAATTCATCTATAAAAAAGATAAAAAAAAGTATATAGATGAATCAGAAAAACTCTTCAACAATTAAATGTAAAAAAAATATTATCATTTAAAAGAGGCTCTCTAAACAAATGAAAAATAGAAGAGGATATTAATCTAAATATATAAAATAAAGGAAAAAAACCATATAAAAAAAAATTAATTTTAAAAAATAATTTAGAAAAAAAAAAGAAGAAAAAAGCAAAGGTCAAACGTATTGCGCCTAGCAAGCTAGACCAGGTCGCGTGAACCATTTCTTTAAGGCCAACATGCGAGCTTTCCTTGGCAGGTCTGCATGACTAGGCTCTTATTTTGTTTTTAATCATAACTGGAGCGAATGACATGTCCTCCTTCACCAAATGTTTTTGAAAAAAAAAATCAGACAATGCGTCGTTTGATTTGCTCAAATTCTAGCCACTGTGGTGCCCGAAAAACCAGGGCTTATGTTTTTTTACCTCAAAACCTATTTTTTAACTCATTGTTTTTACCCAAAACACCTTAGTGACTATGATAAACTTATTCATGGTCTAAAAAACCAAAAACTTGTCCTAAAAACCAAAATTAACTCGAAATCAATAATCAAATCAAGCATAGATCTGATTTTTCATAAACTTTAAAGGTAAAAAAACAATTAATATGAACTTCCTTCATCATATGGAACCACTTGACACAAACATCGACTATTTTAGCAGCATAAATCAGTGTCGACAATATTTTTCTCTCTCTACTACTAGAATCCGACAATCTCTCTCATCTCTCTAGTAGGGACTAAAAAGTAACAAAAATAAAATTTTGCACTAAAATGGAATTTGAAAAACATTGAGGCACAAAATCGTATAATTTGTGTTATTTTAAAATTTTAAGGACCAAAATGTTCTTTCTCGAAACTTTTGACACGGCACTCATGTTTGACGCCTTTTTAAATTCTGGTTCATATTCTTTCAATTCCACCATTGCCTAAGAGATCCAAATCAATTGGCCTTCAATGACGATCAAATCACCCAAAATAAAACTTTAAAGACCAAAATAATTGTTTAAAAAATAAACAGGGTCATCCATAGTGTTTTGTGAGGGGATGAATAGTGCGGTTGCATAGTATTCACCCTACACGTTGTTGCTACCTAATTTTTTACCTATGTTTTTTGATAAATTTTTTGAAAAAAAACAACGAAAATCCCAAAAAATACATTCTTAATATATTTGCATCGTTTTTAGCATTTTCAACGTCATCTCGGAATAATTTAAATTTTCAAAAGTATTTTGAACGCGTTCAACTTTTAACGCGTTAATTTTACAATCACTGATTTTTTTTATTGAGTCAATGTTGGTATTGTTTTTTTTTTCAAAATAAATTCAAAAGATTTGAAGGACCAATGTGATTGTGGCCAAGCCACACTTCTCCTATAAATACCAGTCTACAGTAGGAAAAAAAGAGGGGGGAGCAAATTTTGAAACAGGAAAAGAAAGCAAAAGGGGAATCACAAAACAAAAACCCTTAACCTAAATCATTTTCTTCTTTCTTGGCCGCTCCCCTCTACCAGCCGCCACCTCCTAAACTTTTGGTTTTCGGGCTCCCAGCTCCCTCAACCACTTCTCCCTCTCCAGCCAACCAAAGCTTTTCCTTTCCCTTGGCCAAACCTAAACGACAACAACCAGTACGCTTGGGTTTCCTAGTAATCTTCAATCAAATACTAGGTGGCGACTCCCAAAACAAGCAAACGAACAAAAATCACCATCGACGCCACGCGGGGGATGTGCAACAGAATGGCGACTCCACTGGGGAAGGAATTGTTTCTGACAATATTGGACTAAGCTTTTTGTTTTTGATGTGTTTGAGTTTTTTGTGTTTTGTCTTATTTTATATATGTTTTATCAATGCATCGTATATAATTGCCTCATGCATCACGTCTTTATTTTTTGAAGCACACACAAGCTTCTAAGCTAACTATTAGTCAGGGTTCAGATACATGAAACACCCAACTCATATCTGAGTGCCTGTTTGGTAATGGTGGGTATACGTGCCTTAACCATTTCTCACAACCCCTCTATACTGTCTTTACAAAGATCGTCACTGTGCAGATATGAGACCAGGTAGAAAACCTACCCACATTCACATAATGAATAGAACTTGTCCTTAGGTTGTATGTGTTATCTTTATTTGCATCAGGGCAAACCCTTCTTGAAGCATCTTGAACTCAAGACTTGTGGGTGACACAATGACTGTCACTCAAGAAATTTTTATTGTAGAGCAAAGCAAGAATCAAGATTCTTGTTTCATTATGCAAGAGTTACGATCATATGTCACCCTTTGAAAGACGAGTTTATCATATAGATTACATATTCATACATTTATCATGCATGCACCGGTTGATAAGTAGGTTCCCCCACATAATCTCAGTTATACCTTATTGAAAAAAAAAAGATGGAAAATGAAGAAAAAGGTTAGAGAGAGGCTTATTGTCAAAAAAATTAAGAGCAGTAAAGATGAAGCAGCTAGACTCATGAATATGCTTGAATAAGTGTTGAACATCAATAAGGGAAAGGGAACGTCTACACAGCCTCCTGTGGAAATACTGTCAGTCCATGTCCCACACAAGGAAAACATAATTGACTTTTCTCTTTAGTACTCCACCAGTAGAAGCCATAAACACTGAAGTGGCATCGTTTCTCCTTCATCTAGTAATGAACAACAACAACAATGCCTTCAGCCATCAACACATGACAACCGTTGTTTTTGTTCAGATGCATCGTTAATTGTTCACTGCCTCTACATCTACTTTCAATAGCATCCAACAGCTACTAGCCTTTCGTGCCTTGTGCATTGGCCTTCTTTGAATTCACCTCCACCATGAGCTTCATTCTCGTCCCGCAATATAAGATGTTGATCTAAAAAATAGGAGCAGATATTGAACTTTGAAGTGGCAGAGCTCTCTCTACATAGATTTGTTTGTGGATCTGACAGTGGAAAATACAAGAGGGAATGTAGTAGGTTCAGACTTTATGAAAATTTCCCCCACCAATGGTAGCACCAAAACATTGTAGTAGGTTGAAAAGCCAGACTTGATCTGAAAAACAGAGCAGACATTGATCTTCAATATAGCAGAGCTCTCTCTACAGAGATCTATTTGCGAATCTGTTAGTGGGGAATATAAGGGATGTAGTAGTTTCAGAATCTATGAAATTTACTCCATCAATTTCAGCACTGAAACAATGAAGTAGGCAGAAGAGACAGACATGGCAGGAAAAACAGGAGTAGCATCAAACTTCAAAAGAGCAGAACTCCATTTGCAGAGGTCTATTTGTGGATCTGCCAGTGGGGAATCCAAGGAGTGATGTAGTAGTGTTAGATCATTTATAATTATCTCCCACTAGTGTCAGCATCAAAACACAAAAGTAGGGAGAAAAGACAAACTTGGGCTGAGAAACAGGAAGAAGACCGAAACTTCAACAGAGCAGAACTCCCTCTACAGGTGTCTGTTTATTGCACTATCAGTGAGGAATCGAAGATAAGATAAAAGGAGTTTTAGATTCATTAGGTTCTCTTTAGTAAAGACAACGCGTGATCCTACAAGTTGGCAATGGCAGTGCTGCATGTTTCCGTATGCTGTCAAGATTACCTAGTTGTTGGAAAGTTTCCATCAATCTTCAAACAACCTCAACAACATTGGAAGATTGACATGATGTTGTGAGGATTGCTGAAAGAGGTGAACAAGCTATCATGATGGGAAAGATTGAAGGTTCTGCCAAGGATTCTAGAACAATGATGAGAGATGAATCAGAAGATGACACTCAAGGTGAGAAACCCTAGCTATGTGGGCCAGTCAGGTCTCGCTGTAGCATCAACTGCTCAAATATCTTTGCCAAGATGGACATACCTAGGCCACTTGAGTTTATTTACCAACATCTGTTAGATTCCAGACTTTTTGCCTGACTCTGTCAAATCCCATGCAACCATCGTTTCCTATGTGGTATAATCCGGACAAGAGATTTGAATATCATGGTGGGGTCCCCAACCATTTCAATCGAACAGTTGCGAGAATGTCAAGAATCGAGTTGGAGGTTGGTGTTTAAGAGGCAACTTAAGTTTGTGAAAGATGGTGCCATCGACTATATTGTCACCACAACATCCTCAGAATGACAAGTGATCGAAAATACTTGGTAGAACACAGATATTGCTAGAAAAATTGATTCAAGAAGGTTGTTCAACTATCAATAATTTTGTTATGGATTTTAGCCATTCTGCATTTTGTTTTAGAATCACATCTCATCCTTTAACGAAACATGTCTCTTCTTTATCTCTTTGTTGTTATGAAATCATGAGAAGTCTCTTTCAAAGGGTATTTTGACAAAATATTTTGATTAAACTCCAACATACAAAATCAAGGCTAATCAATCATGAAAGATTAAAGTGTTTTGGTTGCAGAAATGACTCAATGTTTGTTGAAATAACATGGGGTGACCAAACAAATTTTAAGCTCACACATGAAATTGAACCACATACCATATAGCTAAGTTTTAGAAGTATGCATAATGACACGTAGTGGATTCAGTAGTTAGGGACTCGTGAATCATGATTCTTACAAAATCAACATCATTACACTGGACGAGGTCAAAATTTATCGGTTCTAACCGCCCTTGCTTGAAATGAGAAAAGGCCATCTTTTGATATCCCCTCACTTTCTAAAGATATTTATCCTTTGCAAACCCATTTTGAGCCTGATAAACTATTTCTTTTTAAAAGAAACCCTAACCAGAATCACACCCCACACTGGGGGAAAATAAGAGATTTTTGTTAGCAAAGATGAAGACAATGTTAGAGTCAATGGATAAGGGGAAGGCTTAGAACAAAAGTCCAATGATTTAGAAAAGGCTAAAAGAAAGGAACCATAGACTGAAGGCATGTAAGAAAACTTTGAGGAAGGCTATGAAAAAAAAGTGGAAATGGCCTGCACTTAAAGGCAAGTCAAAGATTAAGGAAGGCGAACACCTATCAAGTCTAGGAAAGGAAAAAAAAAAGTTTCAATCAAGGAAAGAGCCAGCAAACGCCAAAAGTTAATATCAGAAAAAATACCGAGTTACAAACATTGTCTTTTGGTATCAATGATAAAGCCTCTAATGTCTTCAAATGATTAGATTGATTATTCATCAAAGAAAAAGTTGGATTTGTATTATGACTCATGTTAAGAGCATTCTGATCTTTGAGGTTAACAAGGTTATATGCCACTTCCTCTACAAAGACAACAAGAGAAAGAGAATTGATGAATAATTGACGCTGATCCTAGGTCTTTGAAACCCTCAAACACCTTTTGAACCTGTGAAATTCCTTTCTTTCATAGTTATAAACCATTGCCTACATTACGTATTTCTAAAAGCCCTTTTTTTATAAAGTAAGCAATTTGAACAGATAAATGGCGCTCTCAAAACTTATAGAGCTTTTCCATAAAGGTCGTGACTTCATGAATTAAGCTACTGGTTATTGTGCATGTTGATAAAATAGATGCTCAAAAGAAAACAAACTTTCTTGATAAATTCTCGAGTTTTGACTTGAGACTCTTGTTTTCCTTGAAATTCACAGAAGGTCACCTCATCACAGACCATCAAATGATATACCCAAGATCAAAAATTAAAATTGACATAAAGAATCATAGAAAAACTATTTTAATCTTACAACGGGTCAATTTCTGTTTTTGAAATACAAGACAATCAAAGGACTCTATTGAATTGCGTGTGTTGGATCTTTGACCGAAGAAGCTTGATTTTCAAAAATACTTTTAAAAAGTTAACATATCTCTGATTTTATTTTAACAATTAGACTTGAATAGACATGATCTTTAAAATAGGGGAGTTGATTCCAAAACAAGAAAGATTGTTAAACAAGAAGAACATCGATCAAATTTGCAAAATCCTTGACAGAAATGACATCAACACTTCTCAACACTCATAGGGGCAATACAATGGACCTTGAGAAGGAAAAGAAACAGTATTTAGATCAGCTAGGGGACAAAGAAAAATGGTTAAATGATGAATCAGTGAATTGAGGACAATGTGGTTTAAAGAAAGATAATCAATGAACGAGCACATTGAGATCACACTAGGGCAATATTGTTTAAACACAGTCAAGATCTAGTGAACTCCAGTAGCAAATGAGAGTGGCGTTGCACTTGAAGGACATCTTTATCTAGGTTTAACCTCTTAAACATGGCTACCAACCGATTTGGACACCAGATTAAATGAAAATGAATGTTGAATAAATGCACACCACTAAGACTGATTGTGGAACAACGATGCACTTAAAGGACATCTTCATATCTTTATGTTGGGTTACCCTTTGACACATGGCTAGGACTCCTGACAGATGTTATCGCGTGAGTGCATTTGAATGAACATCGAAAGGATGCACATCACCAAGACTGATTGTGGGACCATCTACTTTGAAGCCAAAAGACGCACTTCACTGCATGAATATGGGTGATAAAAGAAACATCATTGATGATGTCAATGTATTTCTTTTCATAATCTGATTAGACAAGCTGAGAGGAATTCGTATAGAAGAAAATTGAGCATACATCAATGAGCCTTTTATGACAAGCTATGAGATGCATATCTAGATAACTGGATAGTTTCCAAGAATGTTGATGATAACATATACTTAAAGAGTATTTTTTTTAACTGGAGGCAAGTCCATGTCTGATTAGCAATCTAAGATGAGGACGACATTAAAAAACCTCTTGATAGGTGTTGGCAGGATGCATACACCTAAACAAAAAATAGTTCTTAAGAGAATCTTTAAAAAGCATGCCTTGTTAAGCTCCTTTATGATGAATCAAGCAACACCACACTTGGGGGCATATGGTTATGCTTGATAGATAACAAAAGCAGTAATTGTCTTGGATAACCTAGAATGGGCACTGCACTTACATTTGAGTGGAAGGTTAGCATGCGAACAAGTTAAACAGTCAGAAGAACAAATAAGGTTTTGGATAGCAAGCAATATGATGAATCAAGCAACACCACACTTGGAGGCATAGTCATCCTTGATAAATAATGAAAGCAATAATCGTCGTGGACAGCCTAGAATGGGCACTGCATTTACATTTGAGTGAAGGGTTAGCACACAAATGAGCTGGCAAATCAGAAGGACAAAGAAGATTTGGAATGCAAACAAGGACACCCTATGATAATGGAGCATCAGAGAAGGGGGGCCTATATTTCAAACTCGATAAGGATGCATGCATGTCATCTAACCTCAAAACATTGCATCAAACATTTTTGTTGATTTGTTACAAGAAAGATCCTCAATGAAGTCCTACGAGGTTGTGGACAAAGAAAGAATCATTAAGTTGGTGATAGCAAAGAAATCACAATTTTGAGCCTGTAATTGGAAGATGATGAGGTAAGAAGGTCAATCATGTCATCAAGAAGAGTCTTCAGTTCAAACCCTGCCATTAGGAAGAACTGTAACACCAATTTGAGCTTTGGTTAAAGGAAATCGCCGGATGGGATTTCAGGTTAACCCATCTACAACATCGATTTGAGCTTTGGTTAAAGGGAATCACAAGATGAGATTTCAGGTTAACTAAGCTATGCACAAGAGTTTGGTTCTGGTTAAAGGGGATCGCTAAATGGGATCTCAGGTTAGCCCAACCACGCAGACTTTGGTTCTGGTTAAAGAGGATCGCCAGAAGGGATCTCAGGTTAGCCCAACCACACACAAGATTTTGGTTCTGGTTAAAGGGGATCGCCATATAGTGATCTCAGGTTAGCAAAACCACATACAAATTTTGGTTTTGGTTAAAGGGGATCGTCAAAAGGGATTTCAGGTTAGCCCAACCACACAGATTTTGGTTCTAGCTGAAGGGGATTGCCAAAAGGGATCTCAAGTTAGCCCAACCACACACAGAATTTTGGTTCTGGTTAAAGGGGATCGTCAAAAGGGATCTTAGGTTAGCCTAACCACACACAGGATTTGGTTCTGGTTAAAGGGGATCGCTAGATAGGATCTCAGGTTAACCCAACTATACACAGGATTTTGGTTCTGGTTAAAAGGGATCGCCATAAAGGATCTCAGGTTAGCCCAACTACACCTCGACTTTAGTTCTGGTTAAAAAAGATCGCCAGATGGGATCTCAGGTTAACCCAACCAAGCATGGAATGTAGCTTTGGTAAAAGGGAATCGCCGGATGGGATTTCAGGTTGACTGAGCTACACACCGACTTTGGTTCTGGTTAAAGGATATCGCCAGATGGGATCTCAGGTTAACCCAATCAAAAGGGCAGGTCACCCGTGAAAATAGACCAGTGTGAGTATGTGTGGGTAGGTCGCCCGTGAAAATAGACCAAGGTAAGTGTGCGTAGGCTGACCGCCCCTGAAAATATACCAAAATAAGTATGTGTAAGTAGGTCGCCCGTGAAAATAGACCAATTTTCTTCAAAATGGGCAACTCACCCAAGATAATGAGATTATTTTCTTTTAAAAAGCGAAGTCCTTGGATGAATGGATCACTTAATAAGCAAGGAAGACTTTTGTTTTCTTTACAGACTTACTATGCAAAACATTGAGGAAAGTTTTTCTTCGTAAGCATTGTAAAGAGGGGGCATTTGTTGCTACTTAATTTTTTACCCATGTTTTTGATAAATTTTTTGAAAAAAAAACAAAAAACAATGAAAATAAAAAAAATGCATTCTTGATATATTTGCATCGTTTTAAATTTTCAAAGGTATTTTGAACGCCTTCAACTTTTAACGCGTTAATTTTACAATCACTGATTTTTCTTATTGAGTCGATGTTGGTATTGTTTGTATTCAAAATAAATTCAAAATATATAAAAAAAAAAAAAAGAGAGAGTTGAAGGACGATTGCGATTGTGGCCAAGCCATATTCTCCTATAAATACTAGTCTACAATAGGGGGGAAAAAAGGAGGGAGGGAGCAAATTTTGAAACATGAAAAAGAGAGCAAAAAGGGAATCACAAAACAAAAACCATAAAACTAAATCATTTTCTTCTTCCTTGGACGCTCCCCTCTACCAGCGCCGCCTCCCGAACTTTTGGTTTTCGGGCTCCCAGCTCTCTCAGCCACTTCTCCCTCTCCAACCAACCAAAGCTTTTCCTTTCCCATGGCCAAACCTAAACGATTTAGCCCTCTTCATTTTCCCCCAGAGACCGAGATCGTCCTTGTTTCCTCTTCTTCCCCGTTGCACCTCCATCTTCCCCTTCCCGGCCATAGATCTTCCCTCTCTCACCCGGACACCCACAAGAACCACAAACTCCAGCTATTTCCAGCACCGAACACAGCAGTGTCTCTCACTCTCCCTTCCTCTTCACTACTAACAGTAGCTCATTGTAGAAAAGAGAAAGAAATAAGAAGGGAGGCTGAAAGACAATAAAGAAGGGGCAAAAAAAAAATTTTAAGGGTGCAAGTCTCCCAACCATGGCGGCGATGAACGACCCCGCGGGTGTAGAAATGAAGGAGGAGGAGAGAAGTCGCTGATCCAGCCATCCACACGTATGGTCTGTCGGCGGCGCGTGTAACAAAGCCATACTCCATATCCAGCAGCCCAAGCATGGCAGAACCCACTGACCACAAGCCATAGACGCCCTGACCCTAGAGCCATCAGCCACCTGAAGAAGAAGGAAAGAACTGCAAACGGAGAAACGGGCCCGACAGATTTGAGAAGGAAAAAATAAAATCGACTGCATATGTTTTTCTTCTTTTGCAGGTAACGGTGGTCCTCACAGCCAACAGAGAAGGGAAGGGAAGAAGAAAGCAGGCCTGATCCACCCGTTTCCAGGCATTGTCAGCGCCGACGCGTGAACCCACGTGCCGCCAGTTACGGTGGCGCGTGGAGAAGACGCGTCACCACTGTTCAGATGACCCAATGGCTTCACAACATTGTTCCTCTAACTTGGGGCTATCGGCACTGTTCATGATTTTAGTTCAAGCCCTTTTTGTAAATTTAAATTGTGCAATGTGTTATTTGGATTGTTTTTAACATTGATTATTTTGTAATATTTAGTCATGGTTGTGTGTGAGTATATTACAGTAAAAAAGTGATGTGTGTGTGTTTGTATTTTTTTTTATGTATGTTATTAAATTATAAAATCAAAAGGATAAAAAAATAATTTAATATTTTAATTTGTATATGATCAAGTATATGAAGGACAAATAAAATCATGTTGTACTTCCCGTGAAAATATAAGAACATGTTTCTATATATATTTCAAGTTTTTAATAACTGATTTATTAAAGCTTTGAGAATTTGGTTAATATTTTAATTTTTAAATCACATTAAATCACGAAGCAGCTTACCTTAGGTAGGGTGTGCTCAGAGTGCTAATACCTTTCCTAGCCACAACCAGTCCCTGACCCTCAAATCTGTGACAACAACCAGTACGCTCGGGTTTCCTAGTAACCTTTAATCAAATACTAGGTGGCGACTCCCAAAACAAGCAAACGAACGATAATCACCATCAACGTCGCGCAGGGGATGTATGACACACGTCATGGTTATTAAAAACACGAGTTCACTCGTAAAATTATATAATTTTACGAGTCAACACATATATAACATGTAAAATCGGGTTAAAAACTCGAAAATCAGCAAAATCAGTCAAAATCACCCAAACTCAGTGAAATCAATAAAACCAGACCGATTTCACGAGTTTGACAAAAAAAAATTAAAAATTTTGCTAACCCCATCTCCATGAGTCCCCCGACACTCCACTCACCCCCCAGTCTTCCCTTTCCCATTTCCCAATTCTCAAGTTCTCAAGTCTCAACAAGCAGCAGCGTAGCTTGTTCCACTCTCAACTCACCAGCAGCGGCATAAGTCATAAGCACTCACGAGCAGCGCAGCAAAGATTAATCTTTATTTTTTTCTCTACTTTGTTTGCTTCTGATCTAAATCTAATTGTCTCTAGACTCTCCACTCTCCATTCTCTCAGCTGGTTTTGCAATTAAATAATCTTAAAGTTGCTGTTAATCTTGCAAAAAGAGGAAATATTCCTGGTGCTGAAAATCTGGTAAGTGGTAAACACATTGCTTGCTTTTAATTTCGGTTGGATATTAATTGTGTTTTGCTATTAATACTCATCTGCTTGAAAGAGGAACAAAAGATTAGCTTTGAGATCGTCCCTGTCTGTTGTACTGCAGTGCTCATAAGATTGTAATCTTTCCTTGCTAGAAGCTTCTAGTTCTCTCTTTTCATCCAAAACTATCTGCATATTTCTGCACTCTATGCTACAAAAGCTTTGATCACCCCTGCAATCACATATATTCAACAGCAGTTTTTAGAAATCTTGCATGAAAGATTTAATGGAAGAATACAATTTCATATGAAACTAGTCCAGCTGACATGGCTATATAATTAATTAGTATATACCTTCTTAATCAGGGTTATGTGGTAGAGAGATTCCAAAATAAGCCTTTAGCAGCTGGAATGCTGGATCCCTTTTGATAGCTTACACTTCTGCTGGTGACCTGGATATAATTATATTTTATTATATTTTAAAATTATTTAAATTATATATAAATTTTTATTTGAATTATATATTTGAAGATATTTAGATATTTGTATTGTTTATTTTAATTTTATTTAAATTGTGTTATATTATTATTTACTACTTTACTAGATTTCTCAATATATAATTAATTATAATATTTTACTTATAATTTTACTATTCAAGTTTATAATCCAAATTTATATTATATATTCCGTATCATGTTAAAAAAATATTTTTAACAATCTTTTTAATTTTTAAGTAATAATATATATATATATATATATATTTATTGAGACAGTTTCAGATTATCCATGTTTAAAATATATCTTGGAGTCGCATCTCATATGCTACAGAAAAAGGCCCATGATCTTGTTGGTGCATCATAAATTTCCTACTCATGGTTGTATAAGCTTGTTTGATGGACCGAGAGGCCATCATATCATCAAATTAAAGACCCATCAGAGGTCCACTTTACCTTTTCATATGTGGTTTATTTTGTGTATGTAAAACTAAAAATTCTAAACAAAATTTTCACCATTTATTTATTTTTAGATCTAACTAGTTCTAGTACCTTATCGTGGAAATTTTTTGATTTTTTTAAATTATATAATAATTAGATATTTGTAAGAAATGTAATGAATAAAATTATTGAGAAAAAATTGTAATTGTTTAGCCAAAATTATCTTTTTATTATTCATATATATTTTTTTATTTTGACAATAACATATATTTTTTATTAGTTCATAAAAATCCTTATGATTTGAATAAAATATCAACCACATCTTTTTAATTAAAAATTTTCTTTCTTTATTCATGCATTTATTTTCTTATGAGAAAAAATGTTTTTTATCATAAACAATTTTAAAAAAAACTTATTATGATAATAAAAAAAAAGTTTCAATTAAAAAAAAAACTATCAATCAATCATTTTTATGCATCTATATAAAAAAATAAGAATTAAACATTTAAAAAAAAATCATATAAAAGATTATAATAAGAAATAATAAAATGGATGCTTTATAGTCATCAAATAGTAATGACTAATTTTTTCAAACAATTATGCACAATAGGTTATAAATAGTTATTTATAAATTAATTGTTAATAATCAATTCAAATATTATAGTGCAAATTAGCTAAAGATACCGATGCTACACTGCGACTAGGATTTTAAGCTTATTTGCAAAGCAAAAGAAGACTTTTGATGTTATGGGTACATTCTTCAGCATCGTGAAAGTCTTTGATTAAGAATTGATAATATATGAACGATAAATTACAAAAAACATTATTAACAATAATTACAGACTAAAATGAGAAGTATAAGAAGAAGTAAATGACTTGTAAATATTTAGATCATTGATAATAAATTGTTATTTTTTTAAAGTTTTGAGTTAAAAAAATAAATCATTGATAACAAAGAATGAAATTTATTTTTTTAATCGAGGGATAAAAAATATATTAAAACAATAAAATAATTACTCATATATTGTTAATTAACTTGCCAAATCTACAACCGAGCTCATGAACTTAATTGGATTCAATATTTTTTTATTAATTTTTATATCCAAATATAAAATAAAATAAAAAAGACAAAAAGGAACCCAAGTGCGTGGGCCTTTTTTAAAAAATGAGCTAAGATATGTGGGCCTTTCGGCCCAGCCCGCGTGCCTAAATCTAATTTTATATTTTTTTGTTATTTTTTAAATGAGAGGACGATCTTTTGTCTGCCTAATATTTTTGAAGAAAAAAAATTGACGACATGTCGTCTGCTGTTTGCAAAAACTAGTAACTAGAGGTGGCAAGAAAAGTAGGTCTTCTTTTGTTTTTTTGCTAAAAAAACTCATTTTCAACCCCTTTTTATCCAAAATGCCTAGAAAACATTTTAAGTACCTTGATAAATCTAATTTTAACCTCAAATATTGAATAAAAAATCTTATTATGGGTAGATCTACCTTTTCAGGCAAGGAAAAGTAAGCATTCCTCTAACTGAAATCTCCTTCTCTCTTCCGTCGTGGTCTTTACCCACAGGAGAAAGAGGGTCACTTCTATGGCCAAAGATCACATGCCAATCATCCCCCTATCACTACAATATAATATCTATGTGAAACTCATCTCATCAAATGAAATCTTTTGACACTAAAGACGTCCATAATATCTATATGAAACTTTCCTCATCAAATGAAACCTCTTAACACAAGATTGTCTATTTTTATGATTGAAATCAGTGTCAATGATGACTCTCTCTTTTTATACTAGAATCTAGCAACTCAGTCTCTATCCTCTAAAAAAAAGACTAAAAAATAAGTGAAATAAATTTGGTATCAAAATTGGTTTTATGACAACTAAAAGGATCAATTACATATTAAATGAAAATATGGGAAATCAAACTGAACTTCTTATATGAAATTTAAAGTTGCCTCGTGTTTTCTTCGTGTTTTTCATTTTAATTCATTGTCTTTTAATTCCACCATTTCTTAAAATATAATAGAGTATAATTGGCTATTAATCTGGGTTCAAAATAGTTCAATTGTGCAAACAAAAATTGATGACCAAATTGAAAATTAAAAAAGTAACTATTTCAATTTACAATAATTTGTGAGAGACCACATGATGTAAAGTGAACAAGAAAAACACCTCATGGCTTAAATTTTTTTTTATGATAGAAAGAATTTGCAAATAAAAAAAAACATAAGATAGGAGAAATATTTGGAGATATGCTTAAAAAGAAAAGAACCAAATAGTTCAAATTTAATATTTTTTAGAACTTGGAAATTTTTTAAGCCTTAATTGTAAGGATATTGTGGAACAATTTTCATGGACCAAAAGTGAGTTACTCCTCAATCTAATTGTCTTCACAAAAGAAAAATTACTTTTTAATTAT